>Ga0209755_10000569_pt1 | contig 66217 bp, 60 predicted proteins | sample TergutCo191P1_FD_187301 | JGI IMG/M metagenome (GOLD analysis project Ga0209755, IMG submission 187301) | Cornitermes sp. P1 segment gut microbial communities from Petit-Saut dam, French Guiana - Co191P1 (SPAdes) (version 2) | ecosystem: Host-associated > Arthropoda: Insects > Digestive system...
AATACCCATTTTTAGGAATATTTTTTTACCATGTTTCTTTTCCCATTCTATTAATTTATCATGTATATCCATATAATTTTCCTTTTTAATAAAATACTATTTTTTTAATTCTTTGTCAATATATTTTAATGTTAGGGTGGTATGTCGTATAACTACTTTTAGACGAAATTCGTATAACCTGTAAATAACTGTAAAAAAGCGAATGTCGCTTTAATACCAACAGACGTATATAAAGCGAACAAAAATGTCGCCTAACCTGTAAAACAAAGATGAAAAACGACATATAACTAATTTAAATGCATGTTTTCTTTCTTTGCGAACAAATAAACATTGAACTTGTTCGACAACCTGTAGGAGACTGTCTGAGAAGTAATTGTAGTCTGTCTGTAATGTATTATTTATAGCATAAGCATAAAGCCTTTTAAAATTAATACACTTGATGTTAAACCTATTCCAAACCGGTATTAATGGCAATGAAGCAATAAGGTATTTTCATACGTTGTTAACCGGTATTCTGATGCTATGTTCCTGCCTTGGCAGAAAGAGAAGCCTGTGAACGCTTAAATTATCTGCGGTTTCAGCAAGGTATGAGTTTACGGTAAAACCATTCACTTGAACGTTATAATTCATTTAACCTGAGCTTTTCCGAATCTTTCAAGCCGAAGGTCTGCGCTTTTGGAAAAGCTTCCCTGTATATAATTTAACATTCCGTCTTTTGTATTTTACAGAACATCAGACAAATCCTCCATTGGATTGGCGGTTTCTTGCGGAAGATGATTTAATTGTTGCCGAATATCCTGCAGCCAATATGAATCCAACACCAACACATATAGCATTTAATTGCCGGGAAGCAGCAGAGAAACATCTGAAAAGCTCAATGGCAATTTCTAAAAATATTTTATTATAATTTCCTTACGGTATTTTTCCTTCAGCAGTGACGCTATGCGCTTTATTACATTGCGCCGTATATCAAGCTCCACAGGCATATTGGGATCCTGATGAGCTTCGTTGATTGCCGTTCCCACGATAAAAGTGATCCTGTCGCTTTCCATAAACATATTAACGATGCGGGTCGCAGCGTTCTGTTTCGAGGCGTACATTTCAGCTTCGCTGTGATGATCAAGCATTTCCGAGACCGCCCCCAGAGTGATAATGCCTTCGGTAACCAAATCAGCTCCTTCCATGTCTGACCAGGGCGGAATGTTTTTGTCATAACTTTTCATATTGACTTTGATTTCTTTCCCGAGCTGTTCGCTTATGATGGTTGCGGTAGTTCCTCCTGATAATATTTTTATTCCGGAGAAGGAAGCAAATATACCTGCCATTTCAGAAACGCTCTCACGGTGCATCGGGGGGCCTGTAAGCACCATCATATCCCTGGGTTCGCGGAAATACACAACGCCGCAGGAAATATCGTCCTTGGGTTTTCCGATGTCGAACAGCGAAGCCTGCTGGACAATCGAGTGAGAAAGATCACGGGCGCTTATTTCAGGATTGCGCATAACCTGATCAAGAGCGAAGGCATGCGCTTTTTTCGCGGTCCAGCCGAATGGATTTGCCTTTGTGCCCATGCCCGCCTGGCTTACCCCGTCGGAAAAATAAATCAGCCGGTCGCCGTGCTGGGCGGTAAAGAGGGAATAAAATACCGATGTGTCGTTTTTCGGCCCGGTTGTTTTATCCTGCCTGTGGAAAGCGGTTTTTTCTTTTTCAAGATCCACAACCGTTTTCTGCCTGATAAGCACGCAGGGAGGGTTATCGTACTCCATAACCTTAACCGTCGCGTCCTGTGAAATATCAATCAGGGTGAATGTCGCGTAACTGATTCCGCGCTCGCTGCACACCGGCAGGGTGTTCATGATGATTTCAGAGGCGCGTTTTATGGGAATGTTGAAGGAAATGAATTTTACAGCCATTGTCGCGGTGAGTCCTGCGAGCACTCCCGCCTTTATCCCCGAACCCAGCCCGTCAGAAAGGGCTGTAATCACCCTGCCGTCACTTGGGTTTTTTAAGGTGATGAACATGTCCCCGGGCGAGTTCTGTTTATGCTTGCATAGCTGGGAGTATTCTACCTCAATGAAGGTATTTTTGATCATTAAGTTTGCGGCATTATCGGCCAGGCTGCCGCGGGAACCTTCATTGGAGGAGCCCGATATTTCAGGCATCATGATCCTCCTCTTCGGCGGTGTACGATTCTATGATGGAATTGAGGATCGCTTCCGATTCCGCCGCGTTTTCACCCAATAGAAAAGCTATTTGCTGGGTAACGGCGGCGTTCTTTTTGATGACTTCCTGCGCTCGTTCAACAGTCTTGTCAATGCGTACTCTGGGCTCTGTAATATCATCCACTATCCCTGCCGCGGTCTCGCCTTTTTCAATTGCAAATACCTTGATATGGAATATTTTCTTTCCTTCCCTTATGTCGCACTGTACCTGATCGGGACCGTTAGGTTCAATGACAGATTTAAAATACTGCGCAAAGGGTGTGATTTTGGTCAAGTCCGCGCCTTCCAGCCCGGGTTTGTCGGCATATAGTATCTGTGTTTCCTCTCCCATGATGCGGGCAAACGGTTCATTACAGTCGATTATTTGGAGTTCCTTGTCTACAATAACTGCTCCTGACGGAGTTGATTTCATAATTCCGTTGGCTGTTTGATTGGCAAGCTGGCGCATATATGAGGCGCACATTGATTTTTCTGCCCAGCCGTTTAAGAGGGCTACAGCCAAATCTCGGCAGGTGTCATAACCGCAGCTTCCGCAGTTGTGACGATCGTCAAGGTTTGATTTACCCACTAACTGAAGCGCCTCGGAAATATCCTGCTCTGAATAAACAGTGTGGGGCAGCGCGTTAAGGGGGTAATCCGCTTCAACCGGAGGCGAGAGTGATAAGGTAGAGCCATCGAGGATGTCGTCCGCTGCGCCTGCATAATTACACAGGCGGGTACTGCGGATAACTCCCGGCACAGTGCCTGAAATACCGGGACCGTTAATGCAGCCGCCGGAACATGCCAACAGCTCCAGGAACAGGGGTTTATCAAGGGACTCAGGCTCAAAACCTGCCAGTAATTTTCTTACAGCGTTAATGCCTGACGCGGAAGCGGTATCAATCGGCGCTACGTTGGATATTGCTTTGGACATGTACGCGCTGAAAGCGGTTATCTCTCCGCTTTCTAAGGGGAAAAACGCGCCTTTCGCGCTGCGGCGGGGCTGGAATACGCAATCAGATGTAAGGGAAACGCTGTCCGGTGTTATGCGCTCTTTTTGCAGCCACTCGTCCAATTCCTGAAATGTAAGCGCTGCGTTAATATCGTTTTCATAGAGGTCGGCCTCGAACTTTTTGGCGAAACACGGACCGATAAACACGACAGCTGTTTCCTTTCCGTAATGGGAATGAAGAAAGCGGGCGTGGGTCAATAACGGCGACGCGTGGGGAGAAACAAACGGTGCGAGAGCTGGCTTGTAGAGCTTGATATAGGCGACAATTGCTGGGCAGGCGGAGGAGATCATAAAGCGCGGTGTATTACTGTTTTGCGTAAGTTCGCGCGCTATTTGGGCTGAAAGGAAATCCGCACCAAGTGCAGTTTCGGACACTGCGGAAAACCCCAGCTGCTTCAGGGCGGCTATAATTGTTTTGACTGTCCAACCGGGTAAGTCCGAAACAAAAGAAGGGGCAAGAGAAACTACCACCTTCCTGTCTCCATTTAGAAGCAGCTTTACTGTTTCAACGTCGCTGCGGTAACGTTTTGCATGGGTGGGGCAATTAATCACGCAGCGCCCGCAGCAAACACAGCGGTCATACATAATATGCGCCTGCCCTTTTACAACTTTGATAGCCTTCACAGGACACATACGGATACACTTGTAACAATCAAGACACTTTTCATATACCGTATGGACCGGCGCTTTCTTCTTTAACAAACTCATAACGCAAGTCCCAGTTCCTGCGCAATAATTGCGCCTATACTCTGCTGTGAAACGTCGGAAATGAGCTTGTCATTAATCAGAATATTGGGCCCCTGGGCACAATGGTTACTGCAAAGGCAGCCTGACACTTCGATTTTATCTTCGAGCTTATGCTCCTCAACAAACTGCGTAACCGCTTCGGCAACGGCTTGATTTCCCTTGCCAAAACAGGAACTCCCCATGCAGACAGTAATTTTATCCATATCCGCCATATCTGCATCCCCTTTTTATTTCAGTTTTTTTGCGACTTGTTCCTCAAAAAAAGTTTTTGTGTCTTCCGGCTTCAGTGAATGGTATGTGTTGTCTACTGTAACAGAAACGCCTGTTTGGCATTTGCCCATACAGAACGCGCCTGCCAGCTCGACTTTATCGCCGCAATTTTTCTGAGCTATAAGATATTGCAATTCATCTACTATTTTCGCCGCGCCTTTCACATGGCAGGCGCTTCCGATACAAACTGTTACTTTCATTAAGTGCTCCTTTGACTTGTGAGACAACTCGGTCAGTTGTCTCACAAGTCCTGCATTTTCTCACCTAAAGGTTTCGAAAATGCTTTTTAATATTGAAGTTGTTCAGAAACTGAAGTTTCCGAACAACCTTTACTGATATTCAACAACATTTGCCCAGCTAAAAAGGAATTCTTTTTCTTCCTTTCTTGCGCTGGGAAGGCGCGAAGCCGCTACAATGGAAAGCCATTTCTCCACAAGCTGTTTCGGTGTGTCGCTCTTTTTGCAAAAGATCGCGAGGTACTTGTCAGCAAGGCTTATGTTACCCGACAGCCAGAACAGGAGGTATGTATGCGCCGCGTCCGCAAGAGGGTTACCCTGGGAAGCGTGCGACCAGTCGATTATGTACACTTCGTCCTTGTCGGTGATAACGATGTTGCTCGGGTTAAAGTCGCCGTGGCAGAGCTTTGTGTCTTTGGGCATACCTGCAAGCCGTCCCAATAGCTCGTAACGGCAGGTTGCGTCAATTTCAGAGGAGGTTTTTATCTTCCGTTCCATTTTTTCGGCAAGAAGCGGAAGCCAGCTTGCGCTGTGGTTGTGCATGTCAATCTGAATGTCCACAAAGCGTTCAAGGTATTCCTGCGTCTTGTCTTTGTTTTTTTCCATAAGGCGGTCAAGAGAAGTGCCTTCCACATATTCCCAAACAATAGCCCACTTGCCGTTGATTTGCGTAACCTCAAACAGTTTGGGAACTTTCAATTTTGTTTCGCCTACCGCGGCAAAGTTCAAGGCTTCGGACAGCGCACGGGGAGCTGTGTATTCCTCGTTTAAAAGCTTAATAACCTTGTCGCCGTCCCGGTAGATTGTCTTCGCGGTGCGGACTGAGATTACTTTATCGAGTTTATAGTTACCCATTACACCTTCTCCTTCTTTCCGTAGAAAGCGTTGAGATACATTTTTTTGATTTCTTCGATTAGCGGATAACGCGGATTCGCACCGGTGCACTGATCGTCAAAAGCTTGCTCGCTCATTGCGTCCAAACGATCAAGGAAATCTTTTTCGTCGATGCCGTAGTCCTTGATTGTCTTCTTAATGCCGATAGCGTCTTTGAGTTTTTCGACAGCCTCAATAAGTTTGTCGAGTTTTTCCTTATCATTCTTACCGCCAAGCCCCATAGCTTCCGCTATTTCCGCGTAACGTCTCAGGGTCTTGGGGTGATCATATTGAGGGAAAGTTCCCATTTTGGGAGGAACTTCTACCGAGTTAAAACGCAGAACTTCCGATATCATCAGGGCGTTGGCTACGCCGTGCGGCAGATGGTGGAACGCGCCGAGCTTGTGCGCCATTGAGTGGCACACGCCAAGGAAGGCGTTGGCGAAAGCCATACCAGCGATTGTAGCGGCGTTCGCCATTTTCTCGCGGGCTATAATATTTGCCGCACCCTCGTTGTACGCTACGGGCAGCCACTGGAAACAAACCTTTAACGCCTGAATCGCGAGGCCGTCGGTGTAATCTGTTGCCATTACCGAGGCATAAGCTTCAAGGGCATGTGTTACAGCGTCGATGCCCGAAGCCGACGTCAGGCCCTTGGGGGCGTTCATCTGCATGTCAGCGTCAACAATCGCCATGTCCGGCATAAGTTCGTAGTCGGCTAAGGGGTACTTCATTCCAACGGTTTCATCTGTGATGACCGCGAAAGGAGTTACTTCACTTCCTGTTCCCGCCGAAGTGGGGATTGCGATAAAGTACGCCTTCTCACCCATTTTGGGGAAGGTATACACGCGCTTTCGGATGTCCGCGAAGCGCATCGCCATATCGGCAAAGTCAACATCCGGGTGCTCATACAGAACCCACATGATCTTTCCCGCGTCCATGGCGGAGCCGCCGCCCAAGGCGATTATAACGTCAGGCTTGAAGGTGCTCATTTGCTTCGCGCCGATTTTCGCGCAGCCAAGAGTCGGGTCGGGAGCAACATCAAAGAACGTGTCGTGAACAATGCCCATGCTGTCGAGCTTATCGGTGATGGGCTTGGTATAACCGTTACTGTACAGGAACTGGTCGGTAACGATGAACGCCCGTTTTTTCCCCATTACATTTTTAAGTTCATCGAGGGCTACAGGAAGGCAGCCCTTCTTTATATACACCTTTTCAGGAGCGCGGAACCAAAGCATATTTTCCCTCCTTGCCGCCAGCGTTTTGATATTAAGCAGATGCTTCACGCCGACATTCTCCGAGACGGAGTTGCCGCCCCACGAACCGCATCCCAGCGTGAGCGACGGCTTCAGTCTGAAGTTGTAAAGGTCGCCGATACCGCCGTGAGCTGACGGCGTATTGACCACAATACGGCAGGCTTTCATCTTGCTTGAGAAAGCGGCGAGCTTGTCCGTATCGATCTGCGCATTGAGATAAATGCTGGCGGTGTGGCCGTAGCCGCCGTCTTTTACCAGCCGATCAGCTTTCTCCAGCGCCTCATCAAAGTTTGCGGCTTTGTACATCGCCAGTACCGGAGAGAGTTTTTCGTGGGCGAACTCTTCGGCCAATTCAACGCTCTCCACTTCGCCGATAAGTATCTTGGCCGCATCGGGAACTTTTACACCGGCAAGTTCGGCAATCTTTGCCGCTCTCTGTCCGACAATTTTTGCGTTAAGCGCATGATTGACGATGATCGTTTTGCGTACTTTTTCGGTCTCTTCCGGGTTCAGGAAATAACAGCCGCGCTTTGTAAACTCAGCTTTCACTTTATCGTAGACTGAAGCTAAGACAACCACGGATTGCTCGGAGGCGCAGATCATGCCGTTATCAAAAGTTTTGGAATGGATAACAGAATTGACTGCTAATAGAATGTCCGCGCTTTCGGCGATAATTACCGGGGTATTACCGGCGCCTACGCCGATTGCGGGTTTACCGGAAGAATACGCCGACTTGACCATAGCAGGTCCGCCTGTGGCGAGGATGGTGTCAGCTTCCTTCATAACCGTGTTGGTCATTTCCAGGCTTGGCTCGTCTATCCAGCCGATAATCCCCTCGGGCGCTCCGGCTGCCACCGCCGCGTCCAGAACGATCTTTGCCGCCGCGTTGGTACAGCCCTTGGCGCGTGGGTGCGGTGAAATGATGATGCCGTTCCGTGTTTTAAGGCACAGAAGCGTCTTAAAAATCGCCGTGGACGTGGGATTGGTGGTTGGAATAACCGCCGCCACCATGCCTATAGGTTCTGCGATCCGCGTATAGCCCGCAGCAGGATCATCCTCAATAACGCCGCAGGTTTTCTCGTTACGGTAAGCGTTATAGATGTACTCGGAGGCGTAGAGGTTTTTGATCACCTTGTCCTCCACAACCCCCATGCCGGTCTCCGCCACCGCCATTTTTGCCAATGGAATCCGTTCCTTTGCCGCTGCCCGGGCCGCCGCAAAGAAAATCCTGTCCACCTGTTCCTGGCTGAACGCCGCGTAAGCCTCCTGGGCTTTACGGATTCTTGCAAGGCACAGGGATAGGCTTTGCGGGTCTGTTACCGGTTCATACCTGGTCTCTGCCATCATTTCACTCCTTTTGCCTTAAAAGGCAAATTATATTCTATAAAAGCGAGGAGCCCTTTCCAAAACTCCTAAAAATAATAGAAAACGGGAATAGCTCGTTTAGATAAAATTGTTGTAAACAGATCAAACACAAATCCCGTATGAAAAGTCTAACACAGGTAAATTGAAGAAAACAACAACTTTTTGAATAATTTCATGAACTGCATAACTTGCTTGAGATTCAATCCTGAAAACTAATGAAAATCCTTTATTAATGCTACATTTATGCTGCATTCGGGTGTATTTTCATAAGACTTTTAATGTAGGGTATTACCCTTTCAATATCAAAGCAGAATGAGGTTTTATCTGAATGTGATTAAAGCAATTGACAGTCTCTCCGCGTAATAAATCAAACAATCCGCCTTTGCATTGGACGCCTAAATCAATAGTTTCATCATGTGCTGTAATATTTACTGCGATAATTATTCTTTCATTTTCAAAACAGCGTTCAAAAATAAAAGGATGATTGTATTCCAGATAAATCTGTCTATAATTACCGTATTTCAATGCTTTTTCTTTCTTTCTGATAAGGATTAATTTATTAATATATCCGGTAAGGCATGTACTGCATGCAAAGCGGTTATCAATGTCAATATACGGCCTTATTGAATGATCAGAACCGGTCTCCTTTACACCTGTAATTCCCCATTCGCTGCCGTAATAAACAGACGGAATACCCGGCAATGTAAAAAGCAGGGCATACAATGTATTTAAATATGCCGGATCGGAGACATTACTTGCAATACGGCTTTGATCATGATTATCCAAAAATGTGTACAGCGGCAGTCCGTTTTCAGGAACAGAATTTTTAACGCAATACGCCAATTCGTACAAATTATTGTCATTGTGGCTGGAATACAAACTCTTGAATAAAATATAATTTGTAACACTGTGCAGTGTTTTTGAATTTACCCAATCAGAGTAATTGCCGTGCACAACTTCACCCATAAGCCAGAAATTACTTTTCTTTTCTTCTGTTACACAGCGAAGTTCAGTCATAAAGTTTTTATCAAGGACATCGGCAGCATCCAGTCTCATCCCGTCAATACCGAAAGTGTCAATCCAGAAACGCGCAGCATTAAGAAGATATTCCTTAACAGCGGTATTTTTTAGGTTGAACTTCGGCAGTTTAAAATGTCCGCTCCATGTATCATATGTAAAAGGATCACCCATCGGGCTTTGCCTTGAAAAATCAACACCAGAAAACCAATCTGCGTAATACATATTGCGGTTTTGCAATTCCTTAAAAGCAAAAAAATCCCTCCCGCAATGGTTGAAAACACAATCAAGAACAACACGTATTCCGTTATCATGAAAGTTTTTTACCAGCAGTCTGAACTCATCATTTGTGCCGATACGATTGTCTATTTCATGGTAATCTGTAACGTCATATCCGTGCGATCGTGATTTAAACACAGGGCTGAATAATACTGTATTAAATCCCATCCCCTTGATGTGCGGTATCCATCTTTCAATTTCCGCAGTTGTATTCCGTAATTCGGAATAATCATTGATAAACGGCGCATTGGACAATGCAAACGAGTAAATGTGGTAAATAACCGCATCCATGAACCAAAGATTTGAAATGTTTTGTTTTAACAAAAATAACTCCCTATGAGGAAGAGTAAAGAATTAAATTTACCGATAAACCATGAAAACCATCCGAACAGGGAGATCGTAACTGGTTATTGACAGAAGTTCCAGATTTCCATTTACCATACGCCATTTGCTGGTATTCTGCACATAGGTAAAGAAATCATGTTCACTGAGATTCTCCGGTTCGAAAATGGCGGCCATTCGTGTTGAGCGTACCGGCAATATAGAAAGAGACTGATCTTCACCCATTGTATACGGCGCGGAGAAACGGTTAGGCGCTCCTGTTCCGCTTACATTCTTTCCGTCAAAAGTTAAAATGAATAAATCATTCTGTACGGTCGGCTGGTAAGCTCTTCTGTATTGAGTATCATTTCCGTCAATATAAACTTCTATCAGGTTCCATTGAATGTTAATTATACCTGCGGTATTTACAGGTTCCATGTTCCCTCCTTCGGTAATTACGCTGCTTCTGTCTGTGCCGGCGCAGCTTAAAATAATAAATGCTATAAATGGCAATAAAGCGAACCTTTTCATTTTTACCTCCGGACAGTTTCGTTATTACACATAAAAATATAACTGTACCTGTTTATTATTTCATGTATTTTTTTTCTATCGTATGTGAATTTAAGGATATAACACGGTAAAATGAACCTTCAATGAGTTCTCTTGTGTTCTGTTGACCTTTTCCCAAATTCAGAATATACTATTATCAGATTATCGTAGTATCTAATTATTAGAGGAGCTTGATATGCTGGTAGAAATGAGAGCGCGATCACAAATAACGCTGCCAAATGAAATAATTAAAAACCTTGGTATAGGTGAAGGGGACAAATTTGAGGTCGAAGAGCGCGATGGAGGGGTATTCCTGTGCCCTGTTGTTGTGTATCCAAAAGCCAAACTTGAACAACTCGCCAAAATCATCAAGGAACATAAAAAAAATCCATCAGCTGTATTTGAAAACGTGGAAGATATGTTTAAAGACATCGGGATAGACTTAGAGAGCGATAATGTATAGTGTGGATGTATAAAGGCGATAGGTTAATACTCCTTCTCAATATTGGTCACCATGACATACTATAAACGGCTAAAAAAAGACAGGCCGTAGACGTCAAAACAAACAGTGAAAATATTCTCGAATGATAAAAAAACGTAACAAAAAATTTAGGATTTAAAAATATTCCAAGGAAGCAGCTTTTCCCAATCTTCTGATGAATATGCGAACGGAGCTTTTTCAAACAGTGTACGGAAAAAACGGTTCCTGGAACCTTTGCGTGACAATTCAGTTTTAGGGTATTTTCCTGCGCTGTTCCTTGTTATTCTGATACAAAGTTCCTGCCTTGATCTATATACCACTATAGTCCATAGTGAAGCTGCACTATAGTCTATAGTAATATATCACTATAGACTGTAGTTAATGTTCACTATAGGCTAAAGTGAACTATCACTATAGGCTATAGTGGAATATCACTTTAGGCTATAGTGACAGATTACTATAGGCTGAGTGATGAACCTAGTCAAAGGCTGAATAAGACGCCTGACAGCGCTTAAACTACCTGTTGTATCAGCCAAGCCTTGACGCAAGTTCCATAAAGAGCTTGATATTTGTGTGTTACGGGAATTATTCGAAAAGCCGGAGGGTTCTCTCACAAGGCTGGCGAACGGTATTAAACATCGGTCCATACATCATTAAGGGAGACACATTCAGACGGTGGTGTATGTCCACGCTCTTTTCCCGCTCGCTTTCCAATCTTCTAACCACATCGTTTTCTTTTCTTTACTGTACCTCATCCTTTACCTCCAGTATTTTATTTTTACTGCAAGTTTACTTTACTTCCTTTAATGGCGTTAGAAGCGGTTGTTTTGAAGGTTACAGATGGAGGAGATAGCAAAAACAAACTTCAAGATCAGCTTTATGATTTAAATAAAAAATTATATGATTATGTTAATTCAGAAAGATATACAGCAACAATGCTAGGGAAAGAAGTTATCAAAGCTATAATGACTCTTTAAAATGCTCGAATAGCATAGACAGTGACATCCCATCCTTTAGGAATACTGTCAGTCTGACCTGTGCGAAAATATCGATTCGTAGCATAATAATTATCATACTGCGATGAAGACCAAATCCTGCCTCCTGCATCAGCTATAGTTGTTATACCAAAACGAGTTCTTGCTTCGTACATTAATGTTAATTCATCAAAACTAGGTAGAAACCAGTCAATTTTTCCACCGCCATTATAATTCTTGCACGCTAACGCAGCAGGAGCAGCAGAATCTATAGAAAGTATTAAAGTAGTGTTTCTTCTGCCTGTTCCTATTGCATAATTTGTACCTATATCTCTATTTGTAAAACTTGATGAAGCCCAAAATAATTGTCCTTGGCTGACAGGAGCTACTTCAAGATGATAAGCTTTTTCACCAGTATCGGCCATAGTAAAACCATTAAGGTTACGATAGAAGACTATACCGCCTCCTGGACCAGCATCACCAATAAGATATTTAATAATAATTGGATCACTTGTAACACTGCCAGAATTACCAGAACTTGTTACCATTACAGTAATACCAGAGTTTCTATCTGCGTCTTGTAAGATATAAGTTGCGTTATCAGCACCCTCAATTATGTTTTCGTTTCGTAACCATTTATAGGAAGAAATTATTCCATTGTTTTCGAGATTAGTAGTATTGACACTCATCGTATTTCCATTAATATTAATGTTAATTTTTCCATTGAGTAATGGATAAGAGATTTTTAGCGGAGCACTCGTAACGCTGCCTGAGTTGTCAGAACGGGTAACTGTTACCGTAATGATAGCATCTTTATCAAAACCATCTAAAGAATATGTTGTGCCATTAATACCGTCAACAGGGTTTCCATTACGCATCCATTGATATGAAATTATGCCGCTGCCGCCTAGAGAAGATAAATTTGCGTTCAGAGTATTTCCTAATATATGATCACCATCAATGCTGACTGTTCCTTTCAAGCGTGGCGGTCCGCAGGCGATAACTGTGAACATGATTATTATCAACATAATTACGAACTGTAATTTAATTATATTTTTCATTTTATATCTCCTTAAAATTTATGCTTTATTAAATATCATTTAACTCATTTACGACATCAATCAGATGTGTAAATTAAGAAAAATTAGTTCTGAAAATCAGTTTGTAATTATTAACAATTATGGAAATACCAGATCTAAGTCCGAATAGTGAAACCATGCTCCTGTCCTATTGTTTACTTGATAAAATTGAATCCTGTTATTGACAGTAATACCAATTAATGGTTCATTAGATATGCTTAAGCCAAAAGCATTTCCATATCCCATGGGTAATGTTATGTTTAAGTCTGTTTGGTGAGTCCATGTTCCTGTCCTGTTGCTTATTTGATAAAATTGAATTCTTTCATTAGCAATAACACCAATTAATGGTTCTCTAAACAAAGTTAAACCAAATACACAGCCATATTCGTCTGGTAATGCCATATTTAAATCTGTTTGGTGAGTCCATGTCCCTGTCCTATTGCTTATTTGATAGAATTGTATTCTATTGTTAACAACTACACCAATTAAAGGTTCACCGAATAAATCAATTCCAAAAATATAACTATATCCAGCAGGTAATGGCATGTTTAATTCTGTTTGATGTGTCCATGTTCCTGTCCTATTATTGATTTGGTAAAATTGTATTCTGTTATTTACAGCTACACCAATCAATGGTTCACGAAATAACTCCAGCCCAAAAATGCTTCCATAACCAGTAGGTAATGTCATGTTTAAATAAGTTTGATGAGCCCATGATCCTCCAGTCCAATTGTTTATTTCATAAAATTGTATTTTGTCATTAACAACTACACCAATTAAAGGTTCATTAAATAAGCTTACACCAAGTACATTGTTCGCTTGTCTTGATTGAGCATAGCTAAATACCAGTACATTTACCAGAATAATTAGTAACAATAATCCTTTTTTCATAAAAAACTCCTTTTTAAAAATGATATTCGAAAAAAAACAGTAAATTTACAATGCAACTTTACCTCTTATGATATGTATTGCCATTTATTATTATCGTATTACCGTTACGCGAAAAAGAATAATCTGTTGTTCTCATTACACCATTGCTTATACCGAAAAATCTAATATTATTATTTGAAATATGATAATTACCTGCCCACTCAGTACCACCTTGACGATATTTGTCTTTTGAAAACGTATATGGTACATATAGTCCAGTTGGATCTGTCCAAGTACCAGATAAGTTATTAGGATTACTGCAAGCAGAAAAGGCTGATAAAGTAATGAAGATAAATACGAGTAGAACAATAAGATTAAAGAATCTTGCTAATACTTTCTGATGTTTTCTTTGCATAAAATAACTCCTTAAGGTTTTATTATTAATAGGAGCCCGCTGTATATGTTAAAATATGTCACATAACACCGGGAGTACTTGTATAATTACCAAAAGCAATATCCATAAGTGTGTTTAAACTATATGATAACGTACTTTCAAATGTGCTGTTTGTGGCAGTAGTCCAGGTTATTCCATCTGTTGAATACATTATCACTTTAGATTGCAGTGAAGATGAAATATTAGTCGCTACAAATATGCCGTTACCATAAACAACATTATGAACACTGTTACTGCCAAAGGGAGTATTTGTGATTGGTGTCCAATTTACGCCGTCTGTGGAATGTGCAATAATGCCTCTGTTTGAATGCATGCCTACAACTACATATCTTCCACCGCCCCAAGCTATATCGAAGAAACTCACGCCAGAGCTAAGCTGCATTGATGTATAATATATTGACTTCCATGTCTCTCCGTTATTATCAGAAGTATAAATACCGTAAGAACTGTTAGGAGCAAGCCACATGCCGTTATAGTAAACGATTTTATCTATAAGCTCGGTGCTATCAAATTTTCCGGCTCCCGGTACCCATGTTACTCCGTCATATGAGATGGAAGTCTTTTGATACTGGCTATTGCTCTCACCGGCTGCGATAAACATGCCGTCACCATAAGCAACGCTACGGATATTACGGTTACCGAAACCGGTATCCGTAACTTCTGTCCAGTTTATACCATTATACGAGTATGCGATTCTGCCTTTTCTGAAGCCTGTAACACCAGCATGCCCGGTTCCGCCGACTGCGACAAATACACCGTTACCCCATGTAATATCGTTTATTATTTCCTCGCCGTTAAATAAAAGCCGCGGTATTTTAGTCCAGGTAAAACCATCGGCGGAGTATGCTAATTTACCATATGAATCGGAGACAATCCATTTATCGCCGCCGTAAATGATATGAGATAACATTAGATCAGCTATGTTATTATTTGATATTTCAGTCCAGGTTATACCGTCAATAGAATACGAAAGTTTGCTGTTTGGTTCTTCTTGAAGCGAGTTTCTTCCACGTCCTACTGCAATAAACATGGCTTGTTTGCCTATTCCTGGATTACCTGTACCGGGGTTACCAGTACCAGGGTTGCCGGTACCAAAAACAGTTGTAGAATTATCACTCCATACTAATGTTATATTACCTGTAATTGCAGAAATGCTGTTTCCCTGTATAGATATTATAAACGTATTCGTTGAACCATTTGGTTTTAAAGTCAAATTGGTACCAGCAACTTGTACAGTACCTGAGTTTGACACACTGCCTTTATAGAGAACATAGCTATCACCTTGTCTAGGTTTATAAGCTGCTCTATTAGAACTATAAATCATTAATGTATACGGCTGACTTTCTACATAACCTGAGTATGTAATTGAACCTGATGATGATGAAGTGTAACCATTGCTGGCAGAATCACTGCATGTAATCAATAAAAATCCGATTAATGATATAATGGTGATAATTCCGAATAGTTTCTTTGTCATTTCCTTTTGTCTCTCCTTTTTAATATCAAAAACTTATATATATCACAGCATACTACCCTATATGCAGTATGCCATGGCACCTAACTACACAAGACCATTTACGTGCCTGTCACCCAAACGTATCTACAGTTTTGTCCACGTGTTGCTACCAGCAGCCCGTGTATAAGTCCCTATGCCGCCTGCAAGGTATTTAACCCGTAAATCACCGGGGAAAGAATTAGTTGAGATAAAATTATCGGCGTTAATAATACCCTGGAATAATACGCTTGCAAGGCTGGTGCAGCCAGAGAACGCCCAATTGCCGATAGAAGTAACGCTATTTGGGATTGTTACGCTTTCAAGGCTGATGCAGTAGTAAAACGCATTATCGCCGATAGAAGTAACGCTGTTGGGGATTGTTATGCTTCCACTGGCGGCTGGCCAAGCTAGTATAGATGTTTTATTTTTATTATATAATATACCGCTTTGGCTGGAGTAATTTGGATTATTTGCATCTATTGTTATACTTGCAAGGCTTGAGCAGTTAGAGAACGCCCGATCGCCGATAGAAGTAACGCTATTTGGGATTGTTACGCTTGTAAGGCTGCTGCAGTAGTAAAACGCATTATCGCCGATAGAAGTAACACTTGCTGGGATTGTTACGCCTGTAAGGCCGCTGCAGCCAGAGAACGCAGAACCGCCGATGCTTTGCAACTGGCTTCCGGCAGCGAATGTTACGCCTGTAAGATTTTTACAGCCTGAGAACGCCATATAGCCGATAGAAGTAACGCTTGATGGGATTGTAAGCGCGTCTGTTAGGCCGCTACAGCCATAGAACGTATATTCGCCGATACTTTGCAGCTGGCTTCCGGCAGCGAAAGTTATACTTGTAAGGCTGCTGCAGCCGTAGAACGCATATTCGCCGATAGAAGTAACGCTGTTGGGGATTGTTATGCTTGTAAGGTCGGTACAGTTCCCGAACTCATAATTGCCGATAGAAGTAACGCTGTTGGGGATTGTTATGCTTGTAAGGCCGGCGCAGCCCCAGAACGTCTCAGCGCCGATAGTGGTTACCGGTTTCCCATTATACACCGCTGGAATTACTACCGGCCCTGATGTTACTGTACCTTTTGAAACTGAATACGCCGTGTTGTTGTTTATTAATGTATACGCAAGACCTGGAGTTCCTATCATCGTAACAACACAGGAGGCTGTCTTACCTCCATCATCTGTTGTAACAGTGATGGTTGCCTTACCGAAGTTAACACCAGTAACCTCACCGTTATTAGACACTGCAGCTACAGAGTCATCGCTGCTACTCCATGTTACATTCTGGTTTGTTGCATTGGCTGGCGTTATCGTTGGGATAAGGGTTATAGTGTCGCCAACGTCAATTTCAACTGAAGTTTTATCCAGATATACACCTGTAACGCTAATTACAACTGCGCTTACTGATACGGTACAAGAAGCTGTTATACCGCCGTCAGTAGTCGTAGCGGTAACAGTTGCCGTTCCCGCGCCTACTCCGATAACCTCACCAGTATTTGATACTGTTGCTACAGAATTGTCACTGCTATTCCAGCTTACAGTTTTATCTGTCGCATTAACTGGTAATATCACAGCAGTGAGAGTTTCTGTACCATTGATAAGCAAACCGGTATTTGATTTAATAGTTATACCTGTTACACGAATGGGATTGATAGTTACTGTGCAGGAAGCTGCCATTCCACCATCAACGGTGGTAGCAGTGATAACCGCTGACCCTACATTAACACCTGTTACTAATCCGGTATTTGATACCGTTGCTACGGTAGTATTGCTGCTACTCCATATTACATTCCTGTTTGTAGCATTTACAGGTGCTATTGTATGTATCAGAGTCTCACTGCTGCCTATAAAAATATTGGTTTCTGATTTATTCAATGATACACCAGTGACTAAAACAGGACTGACAGTTACTGTACAAGTGGCTGTCTTGCTCCCATTTGATGTAGTAACGGTTATAATGGCTGTTCCTTCGCCAAGACCGATAACTGTACCGTTTGATGCAATAGTAGCAACAGCGGTATTACTGCTTTTCCATGTTACATTTTTATTTGTTGCGTTGTCGGGCGCTACCTTGGGCGTGAGTGTTTCACCGTCACCGACAAAAAGGTTAATGGAGGTTTTGTTCAATGATACGCCGGTAACAGCGATGAATGGAATTGATGGAGCATTAACTGTTGGACCACTATATAAATATTCGTTTACGCCATCAATTGTCTCTATAATACCTCTAGTTGTTGTTAAAACACCTGCAATTATCTTCAAAGTACCAACTGCAGGTCCTACAACAGGTATAGTAAAAGCAGCAACACCAGCCACAATAGTCACTACACCTACAGCAGTTGTAATAACAGGCATAAAAATATTTTTAACAGAATTTTTTAAATTTTTCCAAAAACTCCTTGTATTAAGAGTAACATCAGAATCAATATATTCATCTATACTTGTATATATGTACGATGCAATATATAAATTGCGTAAACGGAGATTTTGACTTTGTGTTAATTCAGGATCATCAATATACTGGGTAAATATATCATTACTTATGTAAATATCAGACCATATTTCCTGATTACCATCTTGCTCAACTACTAAACTATAGTTTTGGGAAATAGGATCATATAGCGTGAAAAATCCATTAATAGACTCTGAAGAATCTGATAATATCATTTTGGTTGGGAAATTCAAGTTTTCTTCAAAAAAGAAAATAATTTTCTTATCTTCGAAAGCAAACCCAACCTGCTGTTCATTAGAAGCAATATCATCAGAATAAAATACTACCTCAAGATTTTCATCTACTATTAATACAATTCTACCTGAATCTGTTTCAGAATAATTACCGTCCGAATCAATATAAAAGCTTATGGGCTTATAATCACCAATATTGTTATTTATAGGATTATTGCCTGTAGGGTTAACTATACGAGTATTGTTCATGGGTTCAGGACAAGCATTAAATAACAAGATAATTAGCACAAGTAATGCGATAAAATTTTGTTTATACTTTATCAGAAACCTTAGATTGTTTTTCATAAATAACTCCTTTTTACTTATAGAAAATTGAATACTAGTTCAAAAATAACTAACTGCTTCCTATTACTTACTCCTCTTTGCTTACCTTTTCCTCTTTTCCTTCTTCTTCAATATCTCTTTTTATACTCTCAGCCAGGGAAATAAACCCTTCCTTTAACGCATCCGGTAATGCGTTGTATTTCGCCCAAAAACCGAAAATCCATGCCGAATTTGCCTGTTCATATTTATTATGTTTCATGTGCTTAATTATTGTGTAATATTATAAATATATATTAATTGAGTCAATACATTTTACTAAAGTAATAAGTATTTTCTTGATAATTAAGTATAATTTTGCTAATCTGTTAAGCATGGAAAGCCCTTTAATACCTGTTATAAACAGGCGAATTTGCGAAATCCGCACTAATTTAGGGCTTTCTCAGGTAAAATTTGCATCGATTTTAGCGCTGTCAAGCGGTTACATAGGGGGAATTGAAACAGGCCGGATACCGGTAAACGATCGTCTTATAAAACTAATCTGTTCTTCCTTTAACGCCAATGAAGCATGGATACGGCACGGGGAAGGCAGCATGTTCTCCGAGACAATGCCCGATGACAGCCGCTTTAAAAACCTTGTAAATACAGTCAAAGGGCTTCCGCCCAAATACCAGGACTTTCTTTTTAATGTGCTGGATATGCTTTTAAAATTGAAAGACAAGTGAGTTTTTCCCAAAACTTCAGATTTTGGGAAAGCCTCATTTTATTAGTTTAACTAAAAGCCAGTTTCATACCTGTACTCAGCATCTTTATTTATGGCAGGATTACGCTCTGCTGTTTCTCGAAGGCTAGACATGAGTACGACCAATTTACACAACAGGCTTAAAAAAAGATAATTTTACTGACAAGTACTTACAGCGGATTGCTGAGGTTTTAAACTGCATTTTTAAGGCTGGCTTCACATTAAACGACACGGGAGAAGAAATTTAGCCCCTACTCCGTACAATTTTTATTATCCAGAGCTTGTTTTTTTAGGAAAATACCGATATATTGTATGTATGCGTCTAGAAAGAACTACTAAACTTCTCTTGGTGCGATACATTGTATCGCATTTTTGTTAGTTTTTGTCATGAGGTATAATTATGATAAATGCGATTGAAGTTGCAAAATATATTATAAATTCTCTATCGGTTGATAATTTAAAGCTTCAAAAGTTACTTTATTACAGTCAAGCTGTGCATCTTGTGTTGAATAATAAAGCCCCACTTTTTACAGATGAGATTGAAGCTTGGGATTATGGCCCTGTTGTGCCCCCGGTGTACCGTGAGTATAAACCGCATGATTTTAATTTAATTCCGACTGTCTCTTATCAAACCAAGCTTGCATCGGAGTTAAAAAGTTCTATTGATATTGCAATAAGACTTTATGGTGGAATGAGCGGAACAGAACTCATAGATCAAACTCATTATGAGTCGCCGTGGAAAAAAGCATATCGTCCAGGAAGACCAAGTAAGATAATATCCATTGATTCAATATATGAGTACTTTGAAGGTATTATAAGTATTAGAGAAGTTCCTGCTAATATACCCACCAAAGAAACTATAAAAACAAGGTTTTTTGAGAATCTGAAAGAAAGTGTGGATCAATTAATACCACAGAATGAAGATATCAGTTATTCAGAAAACCCATTTGTAGATGTTGAAGCTATTGCTAAAAAATGTGGTATAACTAGCATTAAGAATGTTCCAAAAAATAATATTTTAGATAAACACGCTCTGCTTATAGGAACAGAAATATATATAAGCAATCAAGACAACCAAGAAAAACAGCGGTTCTCAATAGCGCATGAGATTTTTCATTTTCTTACTAGATGGCCTGGGAGCGATTTAATACAAGCGGTCGCCCGTCAAGGTGAAACTTGGAAAAAAAAGAAGGCTGGTACTGCTGAAGCCATTGAGGAAGAAATAACTGACTATTTTGCAGCCAATCTGCTTATTCCTACTGAGCGGTTTATATTATGGGAAGATAAAACAGACGAAGAGATTGCCCGTGCATTTGGCGTTGAGGAAAAATGTGTAAGAAAACGCAGAGAAGAAATTGACCACGAGCTTGATCTAATGGCCCCAAAGAATTTATCGTCCGGTGTTAATTTAGAAGAAATGACCCCATTATCGTTTGATGATTTGGATTGTATTCCGGAGGGCCATAGGATTCATGACACTGGATGGACTTAAGGCTTTTATAAGAAATATAAACGAGAATGATGTTTTTGACTTTGCTGCGGCTGTATATGAGCCAATCCTTGATTGCTATGAAAATTGGCAACAGGATTGGACAGTTCTTTTTAAAGCTATCCTGACAAAAATAAAATCTGGAAAAGGATATAAAGACCTTACAAATGAAAACGGAAAGTATATGCTACTTCCTTTTCCAAAAAATAGCAAAAAAAATATGGTTGTGTTTTTTAAACCGTCACATTTATCACCAGTGGGACGGTATCTAATATATCACTTTAAAATAGACAATTAGAGAGGGGGCATTAATGAAAACCTACTTCTAGCCCTATCCCTTGCCTTTCTCCTATTTTCCTGTAAATTTTAATTATGCGTAAAATATTAATAAACTTGTTCATTGTTGTGATTTTTTCATACTTTTCTGGATCATGTAAATTAGTCCCGCCAAATACAACCGTTATTAATAATTCCAGTTATCAAGTATCATTTAAATTTTCTCAGAAAGATAATAATTTAAGTGAATTCAAATACCTTTCCATATAACATTCAATGGCAATTTATAAATGATATTTTTTATGTGGTTATCAGCTGATTCTTCGAAATAAAGTATATTGTTGTCCTGTGCTTCCAGATGTTTTCCACAAACCGGGTAATTTGTTGCCTGCTGCTGATGATGTAGTATACCCAGAATCAATATAGGGATCTAGAAAAAGTTCAGTAGTTGCATTTTGCGGTTTCGGCATGTTAGTTGAACCTAGTGTTCTGTAACGCCTAAATATATAAAAAAAATATTTCATGTAGTATGATTTATAAGAGAGGGGAGATAATACATGAAAAGAAAACGTATTAGGTTAACAATAAAAGAACGAACAGAAGAACAGTTTTGCACAAAAGGCGTACAGTGTAAGGCTGGTCAACCGTGCGAAAATAATTTTAGCGCTTGATCAGGGCGGAAACAGAATGCCGGCGAGGCAAATAGATTTGGCAGAACGCATTGGGGTATGCCGGCAAACTGTAGTTGAAGCAAGAGACGCTTTCTGGAATTAAAAGACGTGAAGTTATTTTTACAACGAAAGAAACGCCAGACACCGCCTGTACCTCCGAAGGTAACCGGCAAATTAGAAACGCGCATTATAGCGTTAGCCTGCAGTAAAGCTCCGGAAGGTTATGCACGATGGACATTACGGCTTTTAACAGAAAAATGTGTCGAGCTTCAATACATCGATACAATGTCACATATGACTATAAGCCATCTTTTAAAAAAAAACGAACTTAAGCTTCACTTGAAAACTTGTTGGTACATTCCGTCCGGGCAAAACAGCGCGTTTGTCGCCGCAATGGAAGATGTTTTAAGCGTTTACGCGCGTATTTATAACAAAAACAGACCCGTTATATGCATGGATGAAAAACCATATCAACTATTAAGTCATACCCTGGAATCAATTCCAATGAAACAGGGAAAACCTCTGCGCGAGGATTTTGAATATATACGAAACGGAGCATACAGTTAAATCTTAGGTAGCTTTCCCAAAATCTGAAGTTTTGGGAAAGCCTCAAGTGAGTTAAAGACACATGTACAGACTGGAATAGATACAACACATTGGACCAGATTAGACAGCTCTACCCGCAATTCTCATTAAAGTACCCGCGCCACACTTTCTCTATTCCCAACAGCGACTGTTCAAGGTTAATCTGATTTTTAATAAAAGTTCCCCATTTCAGGTTATCGCAGAAAAACCCGAAAAACCTCCTGGCTCTTGAGATGTGGAATTCCGCAGGCTGATGCTTCGCAAGCAATTCAATAAACCTTAACCCTATTTCCTCAAACGGAGGCTGCGTTTGAGGGCATGCTTTAAGGATATCTGGATTTGCCTGCGCGAAAATCCACGGCATCTTTACTGCTGCCCTCCCTGCCATAACAGCATCGCAGGGACCGGCGGCGCGGCGGATAAGAGCGTCAGCGCTGTCAATGTCGCCGTTTCCGGCTACGGGGATTTTAAGTTCTTTTCTCAGGGCGCCTACATATTCCCATTTAGCCAGACGTTTGAACTTTTCTGTTACAGTGCGGGGATGGAGGGTAATAAGCTCTATCCCTTCATCTTCAAGGCGGCGGCAGAACCGCGCCAGATATTCAAAATCATCCTTAAAACCTGTCCGTAATTTTACGCTCAGGCGGCGTTTAACCTGCGGCCTTATTCGGGAAACAAGCTCCCCTGCTCTGTTAATTGAAGCCATCCACGCTGCTCCAGCGCCGGATTTTCGGATTAAAGGAGCGCTGCAGCCCATATTTATGTCGATTCCGGCGCAATCATACCTGTCAAGAAGTCCTGCCGCTCTGCTCATTACATCAATATCGCTGCCAACAAGCTGAAAAACGCATTTCTCAGGCTTTGGCCCGGCGTCAATGTACCATTTTTCAAAAGGTCCGCCTGCAAAAAGCGCTGCGGCGCTGATCATTTCGGAGAAATATAGGCTGCATCCGCCGAAACCTTCTATTAATTCCCTTAGCGCCCTGTGGCTGATTTCCGCCATCGGAGCCAGATAAAAGGGGACGCTCAAGAAGGAAACCCAAAATAGTTTCTGATTATATTCACACATTCTCCCGTGAGCGCCGCGGTATCAGGGCGCCTTATAAGATTTTATTAAAATTATTAATTATTCAGCCAAGCTGCATTACTGCTATTGACTTATTTCCGATTATACCATATATTTTATGCAGAGGAGCGTACAGGATGATAGCAAAGACTGATATGCCTAATATCAATGAAAAAACAGCTGAAGGAATAAAACCGGAAGGTGTACCATACCGTGTTCTGGTCGTTGATGATTCAATGTTCATCGCGAAGCAGCTTGGGCAAATCTTCACTTCCGAAGGTTTTGAAGTGGCGGACACTGCAGCAGACGGAGCCCAGGGAGTAGAAAAGTACAAAGCTTTACATCCGAATGTCGATCTGGTTACCTTGGATATTACCATGCCGGTTATGGACGGCGTTTCCGCACTGGAAAAGATTCTTGAATTTGACAAGGGCGCGAATATCATTATGGTAAGCGCCCTGGGTAAAGAAGATGTTGTCAAGAAATGTCTTCTGATGGGAGCGAAAAGCTACATTGTAAAACCGCTTGACAGAAAGAAAGTTCTGGAAAGGGTTGTCTCGGTTCTTAAGCGGTAAATATTTTTCTCTGACAGGAAACCTCAAAAGTAAATGAGCCCTGTTTGTCTTTTCAACGGAAATGTTCTTACGGGTCTTGCAGCGATGGAAAGCTGCGCGGTGCTGATCGAAGACGGATTCATATCTGATGTATTCTCGCAAAGACGTTTTGAACAGCGGAAATTTGATAGTTCAGTAAAACTCATTGATGCAGCCGGAGCGTATATAGCGCCCGGCTTTATTGATACTCACATACACGGTATCGGCGGATTCGGCACAGATGACGGAACCGCAGACGCTGTTCTGCAAATGTCCAGGCTTTTGGTTAAGTTTGGAGTAACGGCTTTTAATCCTACCCTTTATCCTTCGGAGCCCAAACTTATGCTGCGTTCTGTCAGGGAAATCACGTCGGCAATGGGGAAGGAAGAAGGCGCCCGCATCATGGGGCTTCATCTTGAGGGCCCTTTTATTTCGCCTGAACGCCTTGGAGTGCAAAGGCCGGAAACTGTTCAGGGCGTAGATTTAAATCTCATGGAACAGTTGTGGGATGCTTCAGGCGGCCGTATCGCGAATATGACAATAGCGCCTGAATTAAAACACATGAGGGAGCTTGCGCTGTTCTGCATAAAAAAAGGGATAATACTTCAGGCAGGGCACACAAACGCGGAATATGATCACATGGTGGAAGGAATGCAGGTGGGGATACTGCACTCTACCCATTTCTTTAACGCAATGAGAAGGCTGGATCACCGTAACCCCAACGCAGTAGGCGCAATACTTATCCACCCTGAAATGTCATGTGAAATAATCGCCGACGGCTATCATGTGCATCCGGATCTTTACAAGCTTTTACTGCGGAATAAATCAATTGACAAAATTGTGCTTGTTACAGACGGGCTTAAGCCGACAGAGCAGAAAGAAGGGCCGTTTTATGCCAATAACGAAGAAGTGTATTTTAAAAACGGCGTATTCTGCAGAAAATCAGACGGCGTTATCGCCGGTTCAGGATTAACAATGATCCGCGGAATTAAAAATCTTGTGACAGCAGGCTTTAGTATCGAAGACGCGGTGAAAACCGCGTCATTTAATCCCGCGCAAATAATGCGGTACAACAATTTGGGTGCGGTAATTCCGGGACGTTATGCCGATATTACAATGTTCGACAAAGATTTTAATGTCCGTCTTGTCATGATCGGCGGAGAAATCCGGCACACGGCCGCATAAAACTAAACGGAGGAGAAATGAGATTAGTAATTCATGATAACTATGAAAAAGCGTGCCTTTGGACTGCAGGGTATATAGCAGGCAGAATAAACTTATTTAAGCAAAATAAACCTTTTGTGCTCGGCCTTCCTACAGGTTCAAGCCCTTTGGGAATATACAAAGAGTTAATTAAAATGAACAAGGAAGGAAAACTTTCCTTTAAAAATGTCCGTACATTCAACATGGATGAATACATAGGACTTTCAGGAGATCATCCCCAAAGTTACCGGTATTTTATGATGCAGAATCTTTTTAGCCATATTGATATTGACAGGAATCACATACACATTCCGGACGGAACGGCAAAAGACCCTCAGAAGGAATGTATACTTTATGAAGAGACAATCGCGAGAGAAGGCGGAATTGAACTGTTTCTGGGAGGCATGGGCAGCGACGGCCATATCGCTTTTAATGAACCTGGTTCTTCGCTTGACTCGCGGACAAGAATAAAGACACTGACAGAGGAGACAAAAATAGCCAACGCTCGTTTCTTTGAAGGAGATCCGAAAAAAGTACCCTCTACAGCTTTAACTGTCGGAGTCGGAACAGTAATGGACGCGCGCGAAGTCTTGATCATTGTAAGCGGACGCAGTAAAGCGCGTGCGCTTCGCGCCTGCATAGAAGAAGGCGTTAACCATATGTGGACATTGTCATGTCTTCAAATGCATCCAAAAGCGATCGTTGTCTGCGATGAAGACGCCACAGAAGAGCTTAAAGTCGGCACAGTTCGTTATTTTAAGGATATTGAAAAAAACAACATTTAATATGGCTTATCTGTTGAGAAATTACCTGGTAATTTTTTTATTGCTCATTGGTAATTACACATTGGCAATTGGTCAGGATGAACATTTAATCTCATTCTCCGATCCTCAGTATATATGGGGCAGCGGAGTTGAACGGGTTATAGAAGAGGCTTACAGGCAATTCTTCCTGACAAAAATAATCGGCGGCAGGGTAATGAATATCCGTATTCCGTTTGCGATGAACAACGATCGCGATATGATGATTCAAAACAGTATAACCTATATCGGCGACGGCAAGGGAAGCCCGCAATTGTTAATCCCCGCTGTTGAAAACATACTGGCATCAAAGGACTTCGCGGAATATATAAACGCCCTTTCTTCCGGAAAAGAAAAAGTGATTATGTTCGATATGGCCGAACGCAAATGGACTGTATCATCGGATATTTACCTGATTGCGCAAATCAAGGCAGGATCATACAGAAGCCTTCCGCACCGTCCGTATATTCTCACTTCCGGAAGAGGCCCGCTTGAAAGCGACATTTACAACTATCTGTACTGTATCGGTAATATAGGGATTGACTGCTCCGGCTTTGTCTGGCAGATGCTTTCATATATAGGAAGATGCGGCGGAATAGACCTTGGCAGAGTATTAAGCCCCGTTCTTGGAGTCCCCGCAAACGCAGATCCAGCGCGCTATGTCGGTACCGCTTTTTTAAATTCCAGAAATTCACAGGTAACCGCGGTTAATGACGAAATCCAAAATCTCCGTCCCGCTGATGTTCTTCTTTTCAGAGATTTTGAAGGCGATATAGTGCATTCGGCAATAATCCAGTCGATCGACTGGGCAAGGGGAACAATACGGTACTTGCAATGCAATAATATAGCACCGCAGGAAGAACGGGGTGTTCATGAAGCTTTTATCTATTTTGATCCGGCGAACACTGCCGTATCACTGAAAGATCCTTCCCTTCATTGGACAAAAAAACGTTTCGGCGCGTTCCCCGGCGAAGAAATACCGTTCGCTGATGACGGAGAAAGATACCGCTACAGATTAAACGGAGGCGGAAGGGTGGTTCGCCTTAACGCGCTTGTTCCGGTGATTGAAAGGCTGAACAGGTAATTAATTTACTCGATATTCTCATTCAGGCAGGAGGCGGCTTCTTTCCATACTAACTGGTCTTTTTCGCTGAGCTGCGCAAACTCGTTTTGTCTGCCGTAAGCGGAAAATTCAATAAAGGCATCCAGCCTCTTTTTCAGTTCCTTAAATTTATGTTCCTGAAAATCTTTAATCCATTCAGGTGCATTTCTTTTTGATCCTTTGAGCGTAAAAAGAAAACCTGAATAATGAGGAGCGCAAAGGCCGTCGGAAGATATAAATATTCTGCGAAGTTCCTGCTCTTCGGGTGAATCACCGCCTGAGTTGCAGAGAAAACCCAGATATTCCTGTTCAATGTTCTCCTTTTCGGCACAGACGGGGCACCTTCCTTTAGGCCGCCATGGAACTTTCTTTTCAAAACAGTTAATCCGGTCTTCAAGAATATCGCGGCCAAGGATCGCTACGGCAAGGCCGTCACGGAATGAAACAAGTCCTCTTGAATGAAACGGACAAAACCCTCCAGCGGCGCGAAACAAGGCGCGAAAGCCCCGATCTGCGACATGTTCAAATAATGTGTTGTCAATGTACTTATAGGCGCGATCTCTTACTATGCGGCACAGCGGGCATCCCGGTTTTTCGCATGCCTTTTGCATTTCAAAAAAGTTAATATGTTTTTCAACAGCCATGCGATTCCTGTCTTTGTAAGTCAGCCCGGAGGCCAGCCAAGAGAACGGCCGCCAAGAAAATGAATATGCAGATGATCAACTGTCTGTCCGCCGTCAGTTTTCGCGTTGATGACAAAGCGTCCGCCTTTCATTTCACATCCCTGCTCTTTGGCAAGTTCCCGCGCTCTGAAGAACAGTCTTCCGGCCAATGCTGCATCGGCCTCTTCCAGTTCAAAAAGATTTTCAATGTGCTTTTTGGGAATAACAAGAAAATGAACAGGCGCCATGGGATTAATATCCAGAAAGGCAAGCATTTCATCATCTTCATAAAGTTTCCCGGCAGGAACACTGCCGTCAATAATTTTACAAAATAAACAGCCGCTCATTTTTTAAGTATAGCATTCTGTAAAGCTTCAAGAAAGCCCTTGGCCGATTCTGCCTCTCCTGTTACCGCGTTAATCTTTATGCTATGTACATCACTGCTAAAAAATTATCTGCAGAAATGGTTTAAAATCTATTTTCTTACCGCTTTTACTGCAGAAAACCCCAGAAACACAACTCCTGCTATAATAACAGTCATGGCTCCGACGGGGAGATCGAATATCCAGCCGAAGATAAGTCCGCATACAGAAAACAACACGGCAAAAAGACAGCTTGAGAACATCATGCTGCCTAGACTTCGCGAAAACACTCCGGCGCATCCTGACGGAAGCGTAAGCATTGCGATAACCATTACGATACCGACAAATGTCTGCAGAAGAACAATCGCCACAGCGGTAAGACCCAAAAGAAGGAAGAATATTTTATCTACAGGAACTCCTCTGGTACGCGCAAATTCCGCATCGAAAGATGATGCTTCAATTTGAGCATAGAAATACCGCGCGAGAACAAGAACGATAACATCAAGCGTGGCAAGTAAAATTAAATCCATATTGGATATAAGCAGAATATTTCCAAAAAGCCATGTGGAAGGATCGGCATAACCCGGTGTTTTTGCCATAAACAGAAGCCCAAGGCTCATTCCAATTACCCAAATTGCATTAATGACCGTATCTTCCCTTTGTTTTGCTTTTAACGACACAAGCGCGATAATGGCGGCGGAAAGAAGAGCGAATATTAAGGCTCCGACTATTGGAGGAAATCCTGGAACAATTGTCGCTGACAGGTAAAGCGCCATTCCGATACCGCCCAGCACTGCATGAGAAACAGCTCCGGCAAGGCTTCCGATTCTGCGTACTGTAACAACAGAGCCAAGAAGCCCAAAAAGAAGAGAAGACAATAATCCTGCCAAAAGCGCGTTTCGCAGAAAAGGGAAATTTACGTTTGTTAATGCCTCAAAAAAGCTTAACATACCATCTCCGGCCTAACAGCATGTAATATTTTCTTCATGAAGTACGCGGACTTCATGACCTGTACCGCCATGATGCACAGCATCATTTTTTCCGGTATTGTGCTGGACGATTTTTCGTCCGTTTCCAAGACACAGAACCCTGTCGGTAAGGGATGTGACATACTCTGTATCATGCGTAACAATAAGGATTGTGATTTTTCCTTTGTAAGCACCGAGCGTTTTATAAAGCTGCTCTTCACTATCCGCATCCATGTTGGCCGTAGGTTCGTCAAGTACAAGAAACTGCGGTTTTGCGGCTAACGCCCTGGCGACAAGCGCTCTGCGTTTCTGTCCGCCGGAAAGAGCGCTGTAAGGCCTGGCTGCAATGTCAAAGATGCCTGTTATTCTTAAAGCTTCATTTACAGTTTCATCATTTTTTATATATCTTTTGAACGGGTGCAGCAATCCCATTCTGACAATACCGCGCACTGTTATCGGAAATTGATTATCAGAAGGTATCTGCTGGGATACATAAGCTGTAGAATCACAAATATTTATATTACCGCAGTCAGGTTTTTCTAACCCTAACAGGAGTTTTAGAACAGTCGTTTTTCCGGAACCGTTAGGACCGACCATTGCGGCAAATTCACCCTGGTGTATATGAAATGACGCATCTTCAAGAACCCGAACATCGCTGTATGAGAAAGAAACATTATCGAACCGGACGGCTATACTTTTATCCATAAATAATTAAAATCCATCTTTCAGGACTTGGCCAATAAATCTGATATTTTCGAGCCAGTTTTCCGCAAGCGGATCCAGTTCAATCACCTGCGCTCCGACAGAATTCGCTATTGTTCTTGCTGCGTTAACAGGAAACTGTACCTGCACAAAAATTGCCGCAGGTTTTTCTGCTTTCATTTTCTCAATTAAGTTATTAAGCTGCCTTGGAGTAGGTTCCTTACCGCCGGTTTCCACCGCTTCCTGATGAATGCCGAACTCGTCAAGAAAATAACCAAAGCTTGGATGATATACAAAAACGCTTTTACCGTATACCGGAGCAAGATCGGTTTTTAATCCATTAAACTCTTCATTAATTAATGTATAGAGAATTTCATACTGCTGATTGTAGAAAACCGTGTTTTCGTTATCCAAAATACACAAAGTGTCTTTAATATGAGACGCGAGAATTACAGCCCCTTCGTATCCAAGCCATGTGTGTTTGTCCAGAGAATGGGGAAATGTCTCATTATAATGAAATTCTGTATCATGATCGTGATCTTCAAGAAGTCTGAAATTTACGCCGTGGGTGCCATCAATGATTAATAAATCAGGAAAAAGCGATTCTATTTTGGGACGCAGAGCTATTTCAAACTCTGAACCGCTGAGTATCCATGCGTCAACTGAAGACAGACTCTGTATCTGCCTTGGTGTCGGTTCATAATTATGAGGATTCTGCCCCGGAGGAACGAGAATGTGCGCTTTTGCCTTGTTTAATGCAATCTGGCGGACAAACCACGCCTGAGGGGGAATACTGACAGCGATTAGGAGTCCTTCATTCTGAAGGTTGTCTCTAATACATGATGTTGTTAATAATAAAATAAATAGAACGGCAATTAAAGGATAGTGAACAGAGATCAGGGAACAATTAGGATTATAGGCAGAAATACTGATTTGTTGATCGCCTGCCATGATATCGGCGTTTGTTCTTTGACACCTGATCCTTGATCTCAAATCTATATAACCCATAAATGAAACATTATAACTGCATTTTTTACTATTCATTTATGCCGGTTTAGTTCTTTTCTTACCAAGAAACGCTCTCGCGCAGAAACCGATAAGTCTGATAAAAGGAGGTTCCATTTTTTTGCGGACAGTTACAAGTTCGTTAATGATTTGAATCTTCTGCGGACAGTGCGTTTCACACTTGCTGCACTTTGTACATAAAGACGGGCTTCCGCTCTTTACCTGCGTCATTCCGGTGCTTGTTGCGAATTGCTTCATTCCTTCGATATAACCCATGGAATAAACAGTGTTATACGCAGAGAAAGAACCGGAAATGTTTACTCCTGCAGGACACGGCATACAGTAATTGCATCCTGTACAGCGGATCTTACAGGAACGGTTAATGGATTTAAGTACGGATTTGTATACATTTTTATGCGAGTCATTAAGCATATTTATTGATGAAGTGTTCGCAAGATTATTATTTTCCTCAAGTTGCTCAAGAGTATTCATGCCGGAAAGAACCGACGTTACCTCGCTTTGATTCCAGAGCCAGTTAAGCGCCCATCCTGCGGGAGATAAATGCGATCCTGAAGGATCGCGCTCGCTTGAGTCTTTAAAGATTTTAACAGCGTCTTTGGGAAGCCCTGATGCCAGTTTACCACCGAGCAGAGGTTCCATAATAACAACAGGCATTTTAGCGGACGCTGCGCGCAATCCTTTTACGCCTGCCTGGAAATTCTCATCAAAATAATTGTATTGTATTTGCGTCAGTTCCCATTCATAATCGTCAATAATCCTTAAAAACTCGCTTCCGCTGCCATGAAAAGAAAAGCCTATCTGCCTGATTTGTCCGGATTTCTTTTTTCCGGTAATCCATTCTTCAATTCCCCAATCCTTTAATTTTTTCCATTGATCCATGTCGGTTATCATATGCAGAAGATAATAATCAATGTAGTCGGTTTTCAACCTTTCCAGAGACTGTTTAAAAAACCTGTCAAAATCTATTGTACTGCTTGAACTTTTAAACATAATAAGCGGAAGTTTTGTTGCTATAAAAACCTTATAACGGGTATTGTTTTTATGCAGAACAGAGCCAAGCGCTTCTTCGTTGCCGGGATAGGCCCATGCAGTATCAAAATAATTTACGCCCATTTCAATTGAACGCATAACAAGTTCTTCGGTTTTCTGCATATCGGTAACGCCGAAACGGCCAGGAAAGCGCATGCAGCCGAAACTAAGAATTGAAATTTTGTTTCCAGTCTTTTTATCTATGCGGTATTGCAATTTAACCCCACGTTAATTAAATGTGAACAGATGATTAATTGCCAGATTCCTCAACTGTATATTCATCAGGCGCGTTCTCAGCTTCGGCAAGAGCTTCAGCTTCCTGTTTGCGCCGGTCAAGAATTTCCTGCATGTACTCATCCAAATCCTGACTGTCATCGTCATACAGCTTGATTTTACGGTAACGTTTCATTCCTGTTCCTGCCGGGATTGGATGGCCTATAATAATATTTTCCTTTAACCCGCGCAGGTAGTCAGTCTCTCCCTTAATTGCCGCATTGGTAAGCACACGGGTTGTTTCCTGGAAACTGGCAGCAGAAAGGAATGAATCAATGTTAAGTGAAGCCTTGGTCATTCCCTGGAACATTGGCTGCGCTATCGCGGGCTGTCCGCCTTCGGCGATTACACGGGCATTTTCCTCATGGAAGCGATATTTGTCCACCGACTGGCCGTATATAAATGTAGTGTCGCCTACAAAACGTATTTCTACTTTGCGCATCATCTGCCTGATAATTACACCGATATGTTTGTCATTAATTGAAACACCCTGCAGACGGTAAACAGCCTGGATCTCATCCATCAAATAACGCTGTAACTTACCTTCGCCCAATGTGTAAAGAACATCATGAGGATTAATGGCGCCCTGGCAAAGCAGTTCCCCTGCTTCTACTGTATCGCCGTCCCTTACCAATAATCTTTTGTTCATGGGAATTAAATGTGAAAATTCCCTGCCGAATTTGTCTATTATAAGTATTTTTCTTTTTGTTTTAACAACACCTTTAAAATAAATTGTCCCTGAAACCTGCGCAAGTACTGCTGGATTCTTGGGCTTACGCGCTTCAAAAAGCTCACTTACACGCGGAAGACCTGAGCCTGATGTAATGTCCATGGCTTTGGCTGATTCATTCAATGTCTTTGCGATTGGGCGGCCTGCACGTATTTTCTCTCCCTCGTCAACCTGAATAATGGCTCTTCCCGGAAGGAAATAAGAAGCTATCTCATTATTTGCATCATCAATAATAACAATACGCGGTTCTTTTTCATGTTGAAATTCTATTATACGTTTTTCAACTTTACCTGAACTTTCATTGCCTATTTCTTCAAGAGTTGAGCCGAGAATAATATCTTCAAATTTAACGGTTCCGCTTACTTCCGCGATAATCGGGTCAGAGAACGGATCGAATGTCGCGATAGTTTTATCAGCTTCAACAACACTGCCTTTTTGAATTTCAAAATCAGAACCGTTTCTGATCTCAATTTTTTGATCCTGTCCGATGAGATACAGAACATCAACGTTATTATTTTTTAATATAAGGGCATACGCTATTTCAGGAGATGTAATAACTTCCCCTCCCGATGTCCCCCGCCTGATAATTGCATCTCCGCGGTTGATTCTTTTTCCGTTTACAGCAAGTAATGTATCGCCGCTGTCAAGTCTATATTCCCTCATTACTTTGTTGACAACTGCATATCCCCTTCTTGTAAACAGCAAATGTCCGTTATCAAGCTGAAGGTGCGTTCCGATCACATCTTTAATATAAACCGGATATTTTAGCGTTATACGACTTTCTTCGCTGACTTTTGTCGCAACACCGCCGATATGGAAAGTACGCATTGTAAGCTGAGTACCAGGCTGTCCGATGGATTGAGCCGCAATTGTCCCAACAGCCTCTCCTATATCTACCGTACGGTTTGTCGCAAGATTGCGTCCGTAACACTTTCTGCAAACACCGTATTTCGCCTCGCACGTGAGTACTGTCCTGATGCGTATTGTTTCAACGCCTGCCGCGTCTATTGCAAGAGCAATATCCTCCGTAATTTCTTCATTAACATCGACTATTAACTCGCCTGTTATAGGATGCTTTACGCGCTCAAGTGTAAATCTGCCGATAACGCGATCTTTCAGCGCTTCAACAATTTCCTCGCCCTGTTTGATTGAAGAATAGGCAATACCGTTAATTGTTCCGCAGTCGTCTTCATTTACAACCATATCCTGTGCGATATCCACAAGACGGCGCGTCAGATAACCAGCTTCAGCTGTCTTTAAAGCTGTATCGGCAAGACCTTTGCGGGCACCGTTGGTTGAAATGAAAAATTCGATAACCGAAAGGCCTTCTTTAAAATTTGAGCGGATTGGAAGTTCAATAATTTTACCCGACGGTTTTTGCATAAGTCCCCGCATACCGGCAAGCTGGCGAATCTGGTTACGGCTTCCGCGGGCTCCCGAGTTAGCCATCATGTATATTGAATTAAATCCATCTCTGTCCGATTCAAGGGTTTTCATTGTAATATTTGTGAGTTCTTCGTTGATTTTTGTCCAAACCTGAACAATCCTGTTATAGCGTTCTTCAGGAGATATGTGTCCCGCTTTAGACTGCTGTTGAATAAGGTCAACTTCCTTGTTCGCTCTTTCTATCATCTCCGGTTTTTCTGCAGGAACAACAATATCCTCAATGCCTATGGTAGCGCCGAATAATGTCGAATAACGGTACCCCAGAGATTTTATTGCATCCAGCATTTGAACAGTAATCCATGATCCTTTATCCTTGAACACATACTCGACAAGCGCGCGAAGTTCCTTGTCTTTCAATTCGTAATTAATAAAAGGAAGGTCTGCGGGCAGCTCTTCGTTAAAGATGAGCCTTCCAGCAGAAGTTACAATCACGGAACCGTGCTTATGTTCGATAACATGCCCTGCTTTGTCCCAAATCGGAAGCTTGGGCGGTTTTATGCGGATAGCAGCCCCCCAATCCAAAGCTTTTCTGTCAACTGCCATCAGTACTTCTTCGGAAGATGAGAACATGGGAATCATGTCTTTTTTTTCCGCATTGTCAGATCCCGGCCGCTTAGCGTTAGATTTGATTCTTGTCAGGAAGTTAATACCCAAAACCATATCCTGAGACGGGAATACAATTGTTTTCCCGTTTGCTGGGTTTAACAGATTGCGCGCCGAAAGCATCAGCGTCCAGCATTCCATCTGGGCAGCCTGCGTCAACGGAACATGGACTGCCATCTGGTCGCCGTCAAAGTCAGCGTTAAAAGCGTGGCATACAAGAGGGTGAAGCTTAATAGCTTTCCCTTCAACAAGCACAGGCTCAAATGCCTGAATGCCAAGCCTGTGCAGAGTAGGAGCGCGGTTTAAAAGAACGGGATGTTCCTTGACAACTTCATCCAGAATCGCGAACACTTCCGGGGTTTCCTGCTCGACAAGCATTTTTGCCTTTTTAATATTAAAGACAACATCCTTATCGACAAGCTTCTTCATTATAAACGGTTTAAATAACTCAAGCGCCATTTTTGTGGGAATGCCGCATTGCCACATCCTAAGATCAGGACCCACAGTAATTACAGAACGTCCTGAATAATCGACGCGCTTTCCTAAAAGGTTCTGCCGAAAACGCCCTTGCTTTCCCTTCAGCATATCGCTTATGGACTTCAACGGCCTGTTCGAGGAACCTTTTACAACTTTCTTTTTCTTTGAATTGTCGAATAACGCATCCACTGCTTCCTGCAGCATGCGCTTTTCATTACGTATAATGATATCCGGCGCATTAAGCGTCTGAAGCCTTTTTAAACGGTTATTACGGTTAATCACCCTGCGGTAAAGGTCGTTAAGATCACTGGTCGCAAAACGTCCTCCGTCAAGCTGCACCATCGGACGCAGTTCCGGAGGAATAACAGGAATGACTGTCAAAATCATCCAGTGCGGCCTGTTTTTTGATTTGCGGAAATTCTCAACAATGTCGATGCGTTTAAGGAGTCTTTTGTCGCTCTTTGTTCCCTTATCAATCATTTTTTCGCGCAGCTCTGATGCCATCTGATCAAGATTGATGTTTTCCAAAAGTATACTGACTGCTTCCGCGCCCATACCTGCTGTGAAGCCTCCGCCGAAACGATCCTGAGCTTCGGAGTATTCCTCTTCAGAAAGAAGCTGGCCTTTTTTTAAATTGGTATCGCCGGAATCTATTACAATATACTTCTCGTAATAAAGAACCGACCTAAGCTGGCTTGTTGGAAGATCAAGAAGGAGTCCCATGCGGCTGGGTACCGATCGGTAGTACCAGATGTGCGACACGGGAGCCGCAAGTTCAATATGCCCCATTCTTTCGCGGCGGACTTTAAAGTGAGTAACTTCAACGCCGCAGCGATCGCAGACAACTCCCTTATAACGGATTGACTTAAACTTTCCGCAGTAACATTCCCATTCCTTGGTAGTACCGAAAATCCGTTCGCAGAAAAGCCCCTCTTTCTCAGGACGAAGCGTACGGTAGTTAATGGTCTCGGGTTTTTTCACTTCACCGTATGACCAGGAACGAATCATATCAGGTGAAGCAAGCTGTATCTTTATCGAATCAAAATCCTGTATATCGCGCATTATTAACTCCTATTTTGCCCAGCATATAGCTGTGCATTAAAATCGAATATGAAACACGGTTTCATTAACTTCACTTAAAAATTACTTCCGGATTTAGATATTAATTCTTCATCTTTTTCTGTCAGCGGAATGGGCTTTCCTTTTACGTCGGAAATAGACAGATCCAGCGCGAGCCCGCGCAATTCCTGAACCAGTACATTGAACGATTCCGGAATACCAGCTGTAGTAGAAGGTTCTCCCTTTACAATAGCTTCGTAAATCTTTGAACGTCCTGTCATGTCATCCGATTTTATTGTTAAAAGCTCCTGCAGCGTATTTGCAGCTCCGTAGGCTTCAAGAGCCCAGACTTCCATTTCACCTAATCTCTGTCCGCCGAACTGGGCTTTACCACCCAACGGCTGCTGAGTAACAAGAGAGTATGGACCTGTGGAGCGGGCATGCATCTTGTCATCAACAAGGTGATGCAGTTTAAGAAAGTAAATGATTCCGCAGAAAATCGGATTTATAAATTCTTCGCCGGTCCTGCCGTCCTTTAAAACAGTTTTACTTGTTACAGGAAGCCCAGCATCTCTCAATTTTTGTTCTATCTGATCGGTCGACGGAGACTGAAAAACAGGAGCGGAGTACCATTCGTTCAGGGTGGATCCCGCCCAGCCAAGTTCTGTCTCCAGAAGCTGGCCTATATTCATACGGGATGGAACACCAAGAGGCGTCAGGCAAATATCGAGCGGAGTCCCGTCTTCCATGAACGGCATGTCTTCTTCAGGAAGTATGCGGGCAACAACGCCTTTGTTTCCATGGCGACCTGCCATCTTGTCCCCTTCTCGAAGCTTGCGTTTTGTTGCGATTAAAACCTTTACAACTTCATCTACCCCTGGACTTAAGCTGTCATGCTCTGTCCGTTTAAGACGCTGAATATCAATAATTGTTCCGTCAATTCCGTGAGGTACTTTAAGCGAATTATCACGTACTTCTTTAGCTTTTTCTCCAAAAATTGAGTTTAAAAGCTTAAACTCAGGCGTAGTTTCAGTTTCACTCTTCGGTGTAACTTTTCCGACAAGGATATCGCCAGAACGTACTTTAGCACCAATGCGGATAATACCTTCGCTGTCAAGGTTATCAAGGCTTTTTTCAGAAGTGTTTGGAATGTCACGGGTAATTTTCTCAGGCCCAAGTTTTGTTTCCCTTACCTCAACGATAAATTCCTTGATGTGGATGGAAGTAAACATATCTTCTTTTACCACCCGCTGGGAAATTAAAATTGAGTCTTCATAGTTATAACCGTTCCAGGGCATAAAACCTACAAGAATATTTCGTCCAAGAGCAAGCTCACCGTTCTGGGTAGCAGGCCCGTCAGCGATAACCTGGCCTGATGCTATCTTTTCGCCGAGTTTTACAATAGGTCGCTGGTTATAACATGTGTCCTGATTGGTTCTCTGGAACTTGATTAACTGGTAGACATCATTTCCGTTATCATCGACAGTTACCTGGGCCGCGGGTTTTACATTACTGTCCCTGTCCGGCTTTATAATGATTTCCTGTGATGTTACACGAAGAACCGTTCCTCCTCTGCGGGCCTTTACAAGCACTCCCGAATCATAGGCGCATTTTCCTTCCATTCCCGTTCCAACACGCGGCGTTTCTGGAAACACCAACGGTACAGCCTGACGCTGCATATTTGACCCCATCAGTGCACGATTCGCATCATCGTGTTCAAGGAAGGGAATGAGGGAGGCGGAAACAGAAATGATCTGCTTTGGGGAAACGTCCATATATTGAATATCTTCCGGTGAACGCGTAATGTAATCACCCTTGTTTCGGCAGGAAATTTGATCATCCGCGAATGAGCCGTTTGTGTTTACCTTTGCAGAAGCCTGGGCGATAATATTTCTGTCTTCGTCCATGGCTGAAAGATATTCGATATCTTTTGTAGCAATTCCCTTTGTTACTTTCCTGTACGGTGTTTCAAGAAAACCGTATTCATTAACGCGGGTATAATTGGCGAGCGAAACAATAAGACCAATATTCGGTCCTTCCGGCGTTTCAATAGGGCACATTCTTCCGTAATGGGTGTAATGAATTTCACGTACATCAAAGCCTGCTCTTTCGCGGGAAAGACCGCCTGGACCAAGCGCGTTAAGGCGTCTTTTGTGGGTAAGTTCTGCAAGCGGGTTAACTTGATCCATAAACTGCGAAAGCTGGCTCGATCCGAAAAATTCCTTAATAGCCGCGACAATCGGTTTAATGGAAACCAGTTCCTGTGGTTTAATTGTGTCTGTTTCTTTTATTGCCATTCTTTCTTTGGCAATCCGCTCCATTCTGCTGAAAGCGGTTTTCATCTGGTTTGCCATTAACTCGCCGACTGAACGAATACGCCTGTTTCCAAGATGATCGATGTCATCAATTATTTCATCGCCAACATATACCTTAATCAGGTGTTTCATGGTAGCAATAATATCATCATTGGCTAATGTAAATTTATTAACAGGAAGATTCAGCGAGAATTTCTTATTAAGCTTGTAGCGTCCCACTTTACCGAGATCATAACGGCGATCGGAGAAGAACATGCCAAGAAGATCTTTTTCCGCCTGTTCTGGTGTTATTGATTCGCCAGGCATTAAGACAGAGTATACATTCAGCAGTGCATCATCTTTTGAAGGTTCGTCCCCTGATCCTTCTTTTACGAACTTTATATCCTCACGTTCAAAACAATTAAGAAGCATCGTTGAGTTAAGGGACCCTTTAGCTTCAAAATCAATATAGCAGATTGATTTTATATTATTTTTTATAAGCACATCTACATAGTGCGTATGCAGCTTATCTCCTGCTCTGTATAGCTGTCTTTCTGTTCCTTTATTGTTTTCATCCTTAATATAAATTGACCGTGCCAGAATCTTACCGGATATTTTCTCCTTTGTTTCACGATCGTCCTTAATCTTTAAAGTCTCGGTAACGTAGAAAGCGTTAATAATTTCTTCTCTTGTTGAAAAACCAAGCGTTCTCAGAAAAATAGTTCCGAGTATTCGTTTTTTTCTGTCAATCTTTGCATATACAAGATCGCGTTTTTGATCTATTTCAAATTCAAGCCAGCTGCCGCGATATGGAATAATGCGCGATGAGAAAACTCCCTTTTCATGACTAAAAATTACGCCTGGAGAGCGATGTATCTGGGATACAACTACCCTCTCTGCTCCATTAATAATAAATGTTCCCCTTTCTGTCATAAGAGGAATATCACCCATATAAATATCTTTCTGGCGAATCTCTCCTGTCTGAGTAAAAACCAGGTTAACGCGGGCTTTAAGCGGAACCGAATATGTTAGTCCTTTTTGCTTACATTCAAGTTCCGTAACTTTTATATTATCTTCGTCAAAGGTATAATATTCATATTCAAGTCTCATATCTTCACTGGGGCTTTTTATCGGGAAGGTTGTCTCAAATACTTCCTGAAGTCCCTGAAGAGAAGGCTTTTCTCCTTTATTAATTATTTCTCTTTGCAAAAAACGCTCGTATGAATTGAGCTGAATGTCAATCAGATCCGGCAGATCCATCACATCCTGAATATCTTTTCCAATATATGTTCGCCTATCGGTTGTCTTCATCTTCGCCATAATTCACCCCTTCCTGTCTAAATGTTACACTTTTTTAAATAATGAAATGCAAACCACGACAGCAAAGAAATCACCATTCCTTTGCACACCATCGTGGTTATAAAAATAAAAAACATCCGGTACCTGAATAAGTACCGGATGCAATTCTCGTTTACTGGATTTCAACAGTACCACCTGCTGCGGTGACCTGATCTTTGATCTTGCCTGCCTCTTCTTTGGAAACACCCTCTTTAAGCGGTTTAGGCGCTCCTTCAACAAGATCTTTTGCTTCTTTAAGGCCAAGGCCGGTAACAGCGCGGACTTCTTTAATAACAGCGATTTTCTTTGTATCGTCAAACGCTTTGAGAATAACATTGAACTCTGTTTTCTCTTCTGCTACAGGAGCAGTTGCTGCTCCTGCACCGGCTGCTGCAATAGCTACAGGAGCGGCGGCGGAAACGCCGAACTTTTCTTCCATCATTTTTACAAGTTCTGATACTTCCAGAACTGTCTTTGACGCAATCGCGTCTAAAATTTCTTCATTAGTGAGTGCCATATTATCTTCTCCTAAAAAGTGTTACGTCCGGCATCAGATTCAACGAACAATATACCGAATCATTTTTATATCCGACAGGAATGGCAGTATCCGAAGCCTGACGGATAATATTTCCCGAAAACATAACCAGTTTTCGATTAAATAATTTTTTATGCGCTTTCAGCCTTTTTATCGGCGACAGCTTTTATCGTACGCACCAGCCTTGATGGTATATCATTAAGAGCGGCTGTAAGATTACGCGCAGGTCCGTTCATTACCGACATAAGCATCGAAATAAGTTCCAGCCTGCCTGGTAATTTTGAGAAAGCTTCGGTTTTAGCGGTATCATATACTGTACCGCCTATTAACGCTCCCTTAACCTTTAGATTGGGAACTTCTTTCAAAAAGTTAAAAAATATTTTTGCGACTTCATTCGGATCTTTTGGAGTAATCGCAACTGCTGTAGGCCCGATTAAGTATGATGACACATTAGGAGCTGATAATTGCTCAAAAGCGATTCTTGCAAAATTATTTTTAACAACTTTGTATACAGCATCCTTTTCACGTAAAAGCTTTCTCAAATTTGTTATCTGTTCTACGGTAAGGCCGCGATAGTCAGTAAAAATAAAGTCCTTCGCTGTACTTAAGGATTCTTTTAGCTCCCCGATAGCTTTAGTTTTACTATCCTGTATTCTTTTTGCTATTATTGCCATATGCCGCTCCTTATTCTTTTTCCTTAAAATCAACCCAAACACCAGGGCCCATGGTACTTGCCAGAGAAATTGTCAGGATAAACTCACCCTTTGTATCAACCGGGCGTTTTCGTTTAACCTCAGTCATAACAGCCATGACATTTTCTGTGATCTTTTCAGCCTCCATGGAAACCTTGCCGACAGCAAGATGTATAACACCCGTTTTATCAGCTCTAAACTCCACGCGGCCTTTTTTAAGTTCAGCCAATGTGCCTTTCAAGTCGAAGGATACAGTTCCGGTTTTAGGATTAGGCATAAGTCCTTTACGGCCCAATACCATACCTAATTTACCGACATCTTTCATCATATCCGGAGTAGCAACCGCTACATCAAAATCTGTCCAGCCGCCTTTCACTTTTTCGATTAAATCATCAGCACCCACAAAAGTGGCTCCAGCATCCTGGGCTTCTTTTTCCTTTTCAGGTTTACAGAAAACAAGAACTTTTTTCTCACCACGGAACTGGTGGGGAAGAACTACTGTATCGCGCACCGACTGGCTCTTTTTAAGATTTAGTTTTACCGACAGGTCTACAGTTTCGTCAAACTTTGCGTAAGCCATTGATTTTACAAGATTTAAAGCCTCGGATAAATCATAAGAATTCGCCGGAGTATACTTTTTTACGCTTTCGTTGTATTTTTTACCGCGTTTCATTTTTCCGCCTCTACACCCATAGACCGAGCAGTCCCGGCAATGATCTTAACCGCCGCGTCAAGATCGTTAGCTGATAGATCGGCCATTTTTGTCTTTCCGATTTCCTCAAGCTGCGCCCTGGTAATCTTGCCGACTTTAACTTTGTGAGGCTCTTTTGATCCGCTCTCAAGTCCGATTGCTTTTTTGATTAATACTGATGCAGGCGGGGTTTTCAGGATAAAAGTAAACGTTTTATCTGCGTAAACCGTGATAACAACCGGGATTATAAGTCCCGGTTCCATACTTTTCGTCCGGTCATTAAATTGCTGGACAAACTGAGGCGCGCTTACTCCATGAGGTCCAAGTGCAGGCCCAACGGGCGGAGCAGGTGTAGCTTTTCCTGCAGGACATTGCAGCTTTACATAAGCTGTTACTTTCTTTTTTGCCATTTTTACTCCTTTGTGGTATATCCGGTCTCTGGCTATCACCGGATTAGCGAAGTCAAACAACTTCTTCCACTTTTTATGGAAATCAGGGAGTAAGGAATGGGAAACGTGGATTGATGTCTGAAGTCACAACATATCAGTATACGCCTAGGCTACAAACAACGATCCTTAATTCTCTACTCCGGATTCCCCGCTTTCTTCCTTATACTTTTTCTACCTGCAGAAGATCAACCTCAACAGGTGCATTTCTGCCAAAAATACCGACCATTACTTTTAATTTATTCTTTTCATGGTTAACTTCTTCGATGGTTCCGACAAATGACTCAAACGGTCCGTCAATAATTTTAACCTGTTCGCCGGGAGTAAATGACTGCCTTGCACGAACCGTTCTTTCTCCCTTAATTTCTCCTGATTTCTGCAAGATCGCTCTTGCTTCATCCCCTGATAAAGGCTGAGGTTTTCGGTCCGCAGGTGTTCCTACAAAACCTGTAACACCTTGAATTTTCTTAATCTTTGTACAGGGAATCTTCCATCCCATGTCGGTATCACCAAGATCCATCTCCACAAGAATATATCCTGGAAGAAATTTCTTGGTTTGTGTACGTTTTTTACCTTCTTTTATCTCAACAACCTCTTCACTGGGAATTTTAACATCACGAACTACAGTTTTATCCAATTCCCCGTTTTCGGTCATCATGCGGATGGCTTTTTCTATTTTATTTTCATATCCTGAATAAGTATGCAGGACATACCAGCCAGTAGCCATTATTTACCCTATTTGAACCTTAACCGAATCCCTAAACCAGATGTTTACCTGACTAAATATCTGAAGGCGAAGGTTCCCCCCTTGATTTAAAATATTGAATTAATACCCAAGAGCAATAACACATCTATTACTCCCAAAACAGCTGCTACCACAACAGTAGAAACAAGAACTACCTTGACTGAACTGATAACATCGTCTCTGCCAGGCCAAACTACTTTTTTGAGTTCCGCATAAGATTCTTTAAAGAATTGAATAATCTTCTTCATGTCATCTCCTTAAAAATTACACAGCTTTCAATATAGAAACACAAAATAACTACAGGCGCAGTAGGCTTCGAACCCACGACCTGCGGTTTTGGAGACCGCCGCTCTACCAACTGAGCTATACGCCTCGATTATTACTTTATCTTGGTCTCCTTATGGAGAGTATGTTTACGATCGTGCGGGCAATATTTGTTAAATTCCAGCTTTTCCTGGATATTGCGCCTGTTTTTACTGGTTGTATAGTTACGCCTCTTACATTCAGTACATTGAAGAGCTATCAATTCCACTACATTTTTCTTGCTTGCCATACTATTACCTCGTAATATATCTGGGAAAATCCCAATAGTTCCTAATCATCCCATTAAACGGATGAGAAAAAGGTCCTCAGGGCCTTTCTCCAGCCCTCAATCAGAATCGAACTGATGACCTCATCCTTACCATGGATGTGCTCTGCCAACTGAGCTATAAGGGCGATTCACAGCGAAGCTTCAAGCATAAAAAACAAGCCCCAAAAATTAAACTTTGGGAAACTATCGGGGCACTTTACGCCGTCCTAAAAGGATAACAAAAAAGAAATTTTTAATCAAGTGGGTAAGGCAGTTTTTTCGCGGAAATCAAATCTATTTCAAATACCGCCTGTAAAAACAATCACAATGCTGCGCCGGTCTTTTGGTTCGCAGATGCAAGGCTATTACAACCCGTTGTACAGAGCTAGTACAACACGCTGTACAAAGTTATTACAAACCTTTGTACAAGGCTGGTACGGTCTGCTGTACAAGGCTGTTACAACCCGTTGTACAAGGTCAGAAAAAACAACTCATTTTTTATCACTTTTCCATTATACATTGTATAATTCAGGGAGCTGTTTGCGAAACAATTACTACAGCTAAGGAAAGGAGGAGCCATGTCAATACACATTGCTGCTAAAAACGGCGAAGTTGCCGAAGCAGTATTACTGCCTGGAGACCCATTGCGGGCAAAATTTGTTGCTGATACTTTTTTGAAAGATGTATTCCAATATAACAGTGTCCGAAATATCCTTGGGTTTACCGGAACTTATAAGGGAAAAAGAGTGTCAGTGCAAGGAACAGGGATGGGTATTCCTTCTATCTCAATCTATGTTAATGAATTATTCTGTGAATACGGAGTAAAAAGGGCGATTCGTATCGGAACCGCCGGTTCAATAAGCGAAGATGTGAAAATCCGCGACCTTGTTCTTGCAATGTCAGCAAGTACAGATTCCGGTGCCAATAATATAAGATTTAACGGCAGAAATTACGCTCCCACTGCCTCGTTTTCATTGTTAAAAACCGCCTGGGACATCGCGGTTTCAAAAGGGTGGCAGCCAAAAGCAGGCCCTATCGTATCATCAGACATGTTCTATACCGAGAACCCCGAAGACTGGAGATTATGGGCAAAGTTCGGTTGTTTCGCGATAGAGATGGAATGCGCTGAATTATATACTCTTGCCGCCAAGTATAAACGTGAAGCTCTGGGTATCCTGACAATTTCCGACAGCCTTGTCACAGGAGAATCCACAACTTCAGAAGAGCGGCAGACTACCTTTGTCCGAATGATGGAAACAGCTCTTGAAACCGCGATAAGCTGACTAAAAACAGGAAGCGTTTAATGCGTTACAAAGACATGAAGGAGAAATAAATATATGAGAATTTGTCCGTATATATCGTTCAGCGGAAATTGCGAAGATGCCGTTGCATTTTATGAAAAAGCGTTTAATGTAAAAGCGGAAATCATGCGGTATAAAGACGCTCCTCCTGGTAATGGATATGAGACATCGATGGGAACGGAAAACCTTATTATGCATGCTCAATTTGAAATTGGCGGAGAAATGATAATGTTATGCGATACGCCGCCTGAATATCCCATTAAGGCAGGAAGCAGCATTGCGATAATGGTTGAATTTGATGATGCTGATTATGCGAAATCAGCCTTTAACACCCTAAAAGGCGGCGGAGAAATTGGCATGGAACTTCAGGAAACTTTCTGGAGCAAGTGCTTCGGCTCGCTGACAGATAAGTTCGGAATTAACTGGAATATTTCGATTGGGTGTCCATAAACATAAAATGCTGCCGGTATTAAAGTTTTAAAAACCGAAAATGAAACAGGAATTTTGTATCAGAATATCAATGAATAGAACCGGAAAATACCCTACGGGTATTTTTTACCACAAATAAACAAAATATAAGAAACTTATATACAGTATGAGTGTCCAGATTGTCCATAACAGAAACAATCTCTAAATTTTAAATTTGTATTATATTACACTCGTCTTTAATTTTCTTTCTTTTTCAAAACGCTGCATTGCAAGTTCAATTAATTGCGTAATAAGATCAGTATACGAAATACCGCTTGTTTCCCACATTTTGGGATACATGCTGATTCTTGTAAAACCTGGTATTGTGTTTATTTCGTTTACAACTATTTCGCCTTTTTCTTTCAGAAAAAAATCAACACGCGAAAACCCTTCGCAGCAAAGTATTTGAAAAACTTTTACCGCAAGGTTTTGAATGTTCTTGGTTGTTTGCTCGTCAAGCCTTGCGGGGATTACAAGCGTCGCGCCTTTTTCATCAAGGTATTTTGCGTCGTATGAATAAAATTCATGAGACGGGATTATTTCTCCGGGAATAGAGGCATAAGGCTCTTCATTTCCAAGAACCGCGCACTCAATTTCCCGCCCCGGAATATTTTCTTCTATAATGATTTTCGTATCAAATAAAAAAGCGTCCTTCAGCGCGGAGGATAATTCCGCTTCATTGTGAACTTTGCTGATCCCTACAGAAGATCCCATATTGGCAGGCTTGATAAAAAATGGAACTCCGCTGTTCCCGTCATGAGTCAGAGCTTTTTCAATTTCCGCAAAAGACGGTCTTGTCTCATGGCTTTTTACAACCATAAACCTTCCGATTGGTATTCCCGCATCGCGAAGAAGACGTTTCATCACATCCTTATCCATCCCGACAGCAGATCCTAAAACTCCAGACCCGACAAAAGGAATGTTAGCTAACTTGAGAAGTCCCTGTATCGTTCCGTCTTCTCCGAACGGTCCGTGCAAAATTGGAAACACAACATCAATGCTGATATTTCCCGCGTCTTCTGCGGAAACTATACTGCTGTTATCGGGACGAACAGCGATTGTTTTGCCGTTCGGATTGAGTTTTATACTGGCAGCGTCATTGGCGTTTATTAAAAAATTTTCCGCGTCAGTTAAAAGCCAGCGGCCTGTTTTATCGATACCGATAAGAACAGGTTCAAACTTTGTTCTGTCTATAGCATCGTAAACATTCTTTGCAGACAAAAGAGATATTTCATGTTCGGCGGATTTTCCGCCGAACAGTATGCCGACTTTAATCATCAGTTATTCCTTATTTATCATTTTTATTTTCTAATCAGTCTGCGCAGGGGATTTATGCCGAAACGCGCTATAAAATAAAGCCATCCAAAGACAAAACCCGCAAGATGCGTAAGATGTGCCACTCCGGAATTACGGGTAGTAAAGGAAAAAATCAATTCCAGCGCAGAATACCCCAGCACCATAACAGGAGCGCGCAGGGGAAGTATTCCCCAGATATAAACAATTGAATCCGGAAAAAATATAGCATATGCAAGCATTACCGCGAAGAGCGCGCCTGATGCACCCATAAGAGCTATAACAGGGTTTCCCGTAAAGTAATATACAAAGAAAGAAAAAATCCCTGCAAATGTTCCTGTGACAAAGTAATAGAGAAGAAACTCTTTACTGCCCATCTGCCTTTCAACATGTATCCCGAAAATAAATAGACCTAGCATGTTAAAAAAAATATGTGAAAAAGAACCGTGCATAAACATGTAAGTTAAGAAAGTCCAAATCCACTTATATTCGATCACAACAACCGGTATCATTGACAGGTAGATTGTAAGGTAGTACCTGACTTCGCCTCCCAAAAACTGCGTTGCCGCGAAAATAATTAAATTGATTCCTATAAGCCAATAAACGGCGTGGAAGTTGATATATCGGAAAGGTTTCCTTATTGTGTTCATTTTATTAGAATAAAGACAGATTATAAAGAGGTCAACCTTCAGCGAATGAATCCGTTCACGGTTTTAATAACCTTCGATTTACCTTTACGCCAGCGTGTTTTTAGACACTTTTTTCTTTTTTTTCAGGAAAAATCATGCTATCATAATCCTTTACAATGAGGAGTTAACATGAATAAAGAAACAGAAGAATATTTAAAAAATCAAGCAAAAGAAATCAGAAAAATGACCATTGAGGAAATTGGAACACTGGGAACCGGACATATCGGCGGAGCTATGTCAATTGTAGACCTTTTGGCCTTGCTTTATTTTCACCGAATGAAAGTTGATCCTAAAAATCCGCGGTGGGAAGAGCGTGATCAGCTGATTGTTTCCAAGGGTCATTCAGGCCCTGCGGTTTATGCGGCATTGGCGCTTAAGGGATATTTTCCAAAGGACTGGCTTACAACATTAAATAAAGGCGGTACAAGCCTTCCGAGCCACTGTGATCGCAATAAGACTCCGGGCATCGATATGACAACCGGCTCTCTTGGGCAGGGTTTTTCCGCAGCTATCGGGATTGCTCTCGGTTTAAAGATGGATAAAAAAAGTTCAAATGTTTATACAATTATCGGAGACGGCGAATCAAACGAGGGGCAGATTTGGGAAGGCGCGCTTTTCGCCGCCTTTCAAAAACTCCCCAATTTGATTGCTTTCACTGATCATAACAAACAGCAGCTAGACGGCTTTACAAAAGATATTCTTGATATGGGCAGCATTGCGGCGAAATGGGAAAGCTTCGGCTGGTATACGCAGGAAGTTGACGGACATGATATAGCGGCTCTTGACACCGCTGTTGAAAAAGCGCTCGCCGAAAAAGAAAAGCCTTCGATGATTGTTATGCACACAATCAAGGGAAAAGGCTGTAATTTCGCGGAGGGTGTTGAGAAAAATCACAGTATGGCTTTTGATATGGAAAAAGCCAGAGCGGCAATTGCGGCATTGGGATAAGGAGAAATCATGAAACGTTGTTTCATGTTCGAATATAATGCGCGGTTATTCAACCGCGTTAATATAGAGGTTAATAATGGCTGAGCAACAGAAAGAAATGAGAATGGCGTACGTCGATACTTTAATGGCGTTAGCTGAAAAAAACAAAGATATTGTCGTGCTGGAAGCGGACTTAATGAGCTGCACCAATACGGGCATTTTTAAAAAAACATATCCCGATCGCTTTTTTAACTGCGGCGTCGCGGAAGCGAACATGGTCGGCATAGCGGCAGGACTTTCCACTCTCGGGAAAATTCCTTTTGCCTCAGGCTTTGGCTGCTTTTCATCAAGGCGCGTTTACGATCAATTTTTTCTTTCGGCAAATTATGCCAGGCTGAATGTTAAATTAACGGGAACAGACCCGGGAGTAACCGCCGCGTTTAACGGCGGCACACACATGCCTTTTGAGGAACTCGCTCTGATGCGCGTTATTCCAAAACTTACGATGATTGAACCGTCAGACCCTGTATCCTGCGCCGCTTTTGTACGTCTAATGGCCGATGAGTACGGATGCCACTATCTGCGTATCCCGCGTAAACCTGTGCCGTATTTATACAGCGAAAATGAAACTTTCAAATTCGGACAGGCAAAAGTTTTAAAAGAGGGAAAAGATGTATGTTTTATCGCACTTGGCAGCCTCATGGTAAACCAGTCATTAAAAGCCTGCGATGAACTTGCCAAAGACGGAATTAGCGCAGGTGTTCTTGATGTGCTTACATTAAAACCAATTGATAAAGACGCGGTATTAAATCAAGTCGGCAAAGTACGCGCAATCATTAGCGCGGAGAACGCGCAGAAAATGAGCGGACTGGGAAGCGCAGTTGCGGAAATACTTGCCGAAGAAGGCAGCGGGTGTAGATTCGCGCGCATCGGCATCAACGACGAGTTCGGAGAAGTCGGCACTCAGGATTATCTTGTTGACCGCTTCGGACTGGATGTAGGCAGCCTGGTGAAAAAAGCGAAGTTGTTATTGGGTTAGGCAATATTTTGCTAACAGCTATCGTATCAATAAAGCGGCCGACGGGAGTCGAACCCGCGTCACGAGCTTGGGAAGCTAGGGTAATGCCGTTATACGACGGCCGCAAAATACTAAACATAACCTAAAAAAACTTCAGTTTTTTTAGGTTATTACCAATTTTGAAGAAAACCGCTTGCGGTTTTCTTCCAGGTTTGTGATGGAACCAACCGGGTTCCCTCACAAGCCCGATGATCCAGGGCTGACTCGAACAGCCGACCTGCCGCTTAGGAGGCGGCCGCTCTATCCCCTGAGCTACTGGACCCAATCCTAGGGATTGAATACGCTATAGGTTATCACCCCAATTTTATAATGTCAACTTAAAGCTACTTGCAATAAAACGGGCTTTTGTCTAAAATAATGGAACATTAATCTATTGAGGTTTGCAGTGGTAAAACGAGGGATTTTCCTATTTATTTTAGCAATATTAAGTCTTATATATATTTTTGGACAGGAAATAATTACAGCAGAAGGATATCTAAGATTGATATCTGATAATTACGCTTCCATCAGGGACTATGAAGCGAACATTGTAATACGTTCAGGTAATACCGATATGATTGGAAGTGTAAGCCATTTATCACCGTCGTTTCTGCGCATAGATTTTACGCGGCCTGCCCAGCAGGTAATTGTTTTTAATAGAGAAACATTAATTATTTATCTTCCGGAGTACAGAGCCATATTAAGTCAGGATATTAATCAAAGCAGAGTATCAGGAGTCGGTATGGCTAGTGCCCAAGGGCTTTCTTTGTTGAGGAACAACTATGTCCCTGCTTTTTTAACAGGCCCAAACCCCGTGCCGCTGGATAATAATTCAACAGAAATGGTGGTTAAATTACGCCTGACAAGACGTTATGTTTCGGAAGGATTCAGGGAAATTATTTTAAGTATTAATCCTGATACAAGATTAATCCGGCGTATTGAAGGACGGACTATAGCGGATGCTGATGTGCGTTTTGATTTTACAAATATCAGAACAAATGTAGGTATACCGGAGGCGCGGTTTATTTATGATGCTCCGGCTTCAGCAAATATGTATAATAATTTTCTATTCAGGGATTCTGATTAATGGTACCTGGAGGCTTCGCCTTATCGGGCTTGCTGGAAGTACCGGGAGAACGCTATGGATTCTCTGGGTGAAAAATTTAAAGCCGCTCGTAATGAAAAAGGGCTTAGTTTAGATCAAGTCAGTCGCGAAACTAATATCTCTATTCGTTATCTGGAAGCCATGGAGACAGAAAATTTCGCTGTATTTCCAAGCGAACCATATGTTGTCGGTTTTTTAAAAAATTACAGCGCTTACCTTGAACTTGATGTACAGAAAATAATTTCACTTTACAGAGCCCTTCGCATTCAGGAACAACCGGTTCCTGTAGAACAACTATTAAAAAAACCACCCAGGCTTCCTGGATTTATTATTCCTGCTTTTATCATACTCCTTGTTCTTGGCGCAGCAGGCTGGGGTGTTTACACAATAATTATTTACTTGCAAAATATTCCGGTTCAAATCGCTCCTGCGGCACGAAGTTCTGTTGAATACATGATGGAAGGCAATTCTATGGAACGGCGCCTTTATAGAAGCGATACCGTATTGGTCCCAGTAGACAATGAAATTTACAAATTAGAACTTTATAACCTCGGTGAAACAGTAACAATTCGTATGCCAAGTGGATTCCGGAGTCTGGATTTAGGTCAGGAAAGCATCGTCGATTTAAATAATGACGGAATTCCAGAGCTACGCATAACAGTTGCCGATTTTGCCAAGAACAATGCCGATATGGGAGCTTTGCTCCACTTTGTATTAACAGATTCTGCTGTATATGCCGGGTTTGATATTCAGTTAAATGCTAGTTCAAACACTTCCGCTGCTTCAGGCACTTTAAACAGTGTTACAATTATCCCTTCTTCTGTAAGCGCATATCCTTTTACATTGCAGGTTATTTTTCAGGGTTATTGCATGTTCCGCTGGGAAATACTTAATGAACGCGATCGTCCTGGAACTAGTCAGAATTATTTTCAAAGAGCTGAACAGCTTGATATACAAGCGCAAAACGGCATTAGAATTTGGTCATCTAACGCTCAGGCTGCGAGATTTCAGGTTATTGGCGGAGGGCGTGCTTACCCGGTAGAAATTGGCGCGTCAGGCGAAGTTGTCGTAACTGATATTAGATGGGTCAGAGATGAAGATGGACGTTATCGTCTTATATTAATGCGTCTGGAAACATAATTATCATGCGGTGTTAAAACTGTGGCGTCTTGTTAGCTATAATGAAATATTATATTGATCCTTTTGGCTGTGTAAAAAATCAGGTTGATGCTGAAAACATGATGGCACATCTGAGAAACGCAGGCTGGGAATGTGTTGCCGATGCTGAATCATCCGATTTGATAATTATTAATTCCTGCGGTTTTATAGAAAGCGCAAAACAGGAATCCATTAATGCCGTTCTTCAGTGGCGTAAACTATTTCCGGAAAAAAAAATTCTGCTTGCGGGCTGCCTTGCGCAGCGTTATGCGAAAGAGCTTCCCGGAATACTTCCGGAAGCCGATATTTTTATGGGAACAGAGAATCCGGCTCAGATTATACAAGCAGCGGAAAAAACTCGATACTCATCATTTAACTCTCAGCTCCCTGCCATAAAAAAAACAACTTATAATCCTGAACTATTAACCGGCGAGCGGCCGATATTATCGCTGCCGGGTTCGGCTTATGTTAAAATCAGCGAAGGATGCGATAACCGCTGTTCGTACTGCGCAATTCCCCTGATACGCGGCGGACTTGTAAGCCGGAGTATTCCTGATATTGTTGAAGAATGCCGCTCTCTTTTATTGCGCGGTATAAAAGAACTTTGCATCATCGGGCAGGATATCGGCGCTTTTGGCGCAGAAATGCAGCGGAACAACACTGAAAATAACCTGCCTGAATTGCTAAACGCCATTTCCGCGCTTGACGGGTATTTTTGGGTACGATTATTATACATTCATCCCGATCATTTTCCGCTGCAAATTCTTGACTTAATGGAAAGAGACAAACGGTTTCTTCCATATTTCGATATTCCTTTTCAGCATGCATCAGCAGAGATACTTACCGCAATGAACCGTAACCGCCTTTTAAAAAAACCTCCTGCGGAGAAGTATCTGGAACTTATCAAATCCATTCGCGCCCGTTCACATGGCGCGGTTATACGCTCAACATTTTTACTTGGGTTTCCAGGTGAAACAAAGGAAGACTTTGCCGTGTTACTCGATTTTCAGGAGAAAGCCGCTCTGGATTGGCTTGGATGTTTCGTTTATTCGCGGGAAGAAGGCACTAAATCATATTCAATGAAAAGGCGTGTTTCTGCAAAAACGGCCGTTATGCGCAAACAGATAATAGAAGAGAAACAGATATCCATTACAGAAAAAAACATGAAGCGTTTTGAGGGCTGCGAACTTGATGTGCTTATTGAAGAGAAAATTGACGCAAAAAAAACTGACGTGCATAATGGCGATAATAGTATCTGGCTGGGACGTTCTTACTTTCAGGCTCCGGATATTGATGGTTCAATTGTAATTACAGGCAGCGGAGAAAATTTAAAAACAGGCGTTTTTTATAAGTGCGGAATAATTGCCAGCCGGGGTTTTGATTTGGAAGCGCGGGTGTTATAATATTTTATATTTCCCGACGTTAATGTAAAAGCATAAATGTTTACAATCCTTTTGAAAGATTCTATTTTGAATATTACACTGAATGGTTAATAAAAAGATAAGTACGAAATACAATGATAAGGAGAAAAATTATGAGTTGGAATGATCTTTACCCCAAAGACAAACAGCCATCGTTTGATGAAATTGCCGAATATACCAGAAAAATCAAAAATTCATGGCTGTCATTGATTTCCTGGTTTGAAACCGCATATAAAACCAAACCAAAACTTACATACTCAGGCTGCAGTGGAATGCCAGGCTGGAATGTAAAGTTTCAGAAAAGCGGGGTAGGATTCGGAACATGGTACCCGCAGAAAAATTTCCTTTTTGTCATGGTTATTGTCAGTTATAAACTTGATAATGAAATGCAGAAAATCCTGTCTGAACTTTCCGGATATACCGCCGATTTATACCGCAATGCCGGAGATTATATGAAAATCGGCAAATGGATGATGCTTAAAGCGGATAATAAAAAAATTTTCGAGGATTATAAAAGAATCGTTGCTTAAAAGGCGCAGGCTTAAAGCGTAATCGGCGGCCTCGGTGCGGATCGCCTATGCAGCCATGAACGCTAAGAAGACAGTACTTGCCCTGTCAATCTATAAAAAGCATATAAAGATTATAACATTTGAATAACATCAGCGTTCATGCGTCGATAATGCCGCAGCCGCCAGCCGTTGATTACGCTTTAAGCCTGCGCCATTTAAGGAAGCGTTAATGTAAGGTCACTCTTGCGCCATTTTAGATGGGCTCAGACCGTATCCGCTCTGAACTCCATTTACTAATTTCCATTATAGTTTCCAGATCAAGCCCTGTTATTTCCTGTACATACTCCGGTGCATTGCCTTTTGCCAATAAGTTTCTGGCGATTTCTCTAATTTGTTCACGGCCTTCCTCGCGTGCTTCTTCCTGCCAGACTTCTTTTGCATCATCCCAATTCCATTCAGTTAACAGCATGTTTAATATCTCCGAAGCGTTTATTTCAAGGTACTCTTTTAATATATCATGTTTACGGCAATATTTTACAGCTTCTTTTATGGCATCTTCTTTGTTTCCCAGTTCTTTCATAAACGACCGCGCCTTCGTAATAAACATGCTGTATTCCGCAAGTTTTTTGCAGCGGTTACGCTTTAAGCCTGCGCCCTAACGTAAGGGCGCAGCTGTCTGTTGATCATTAAAACGCGCTCTTTTCTGCGGATTCACGCGACATATGCCTTTAATCTTTTTGCACGTACAGGGTTTCTGAGCCTGGAAAGCGCCTTTTCTTCAATCTGGCGTATGCGTTCCTTGCTTAAGTTGTAACGTGCACCGATTTCCTTCAGCGACATTGCCTGCATGCCAAGACCGAAATGGCAGCGAATAATATCCGCTTCGTATTTCTCAAGCGTATTAAGGATTTTTTCAATGTCATCTTTCATAATGTTGTTTTCTGCATGGATATCAGGAGTAATATTGCGCGTGTCTTCAATACTATCGCTTAACAACATGTTATTTTTGTCTGTCATGGGGGTATCCAGAGACAGAATTTCCCTTGATATCTCGATAAGATCAGAAACATGACTCTTTTCCATGTTTAATAATTCCGCAATTTCCCGGATATCTTCCTCGGACGATTGGTGCTTGCTGACAATTTTTCCGGCTTTTTCTATCTTTACAAGGTCTGCCGTACGGTTAACAGGAAGCCTGATCATTCTGGCTTTCTCGCATAATGCGCTCATAATCGCCTGGCGTATCCACCAGACTGCGTATGAAATAAAATGATAGCCCTTTTCCACGTCAAAACGATCCGCGGCGTTTATAAGACCGATGTTGCCTTCGCTGATTAGGTCGTCAAGAGGGAGTCCCAGCCCCTGGTATTTTTTTGCTATAGTAATAACAAAACGCAGATTTGCACTGACCAGTTTATCTCTTGCGGCTACGCTGCCTGACACAGCAGCGAGAGCGGTTTCTTTTTCTTCTTCTCTGCTTAACATGGGAATACGGCTTATATCTTTTAGATAAATACCAAGACTATCTTCAAATCCTTTTTGTTTTCTTGTACTGTTCATATTGTCCACCTTTTTTTTAATAAAGACAGGTCTTATACTGTCTTCAGGCGATAAACAATTACAGGTTACCAATTAGCCATTCATTATTTATCATTGATAGAGTAGCAAGAATCGTGCCAAGCAAATTCAGCGGTTATATTATCATTTTAACTGAATATTTTGACAAATATAGTGTTACTGTCCGAAAAATGGTACATAATAAAGGAAATATTGACGCATATGCTAAAATCAATTTTTATACTGTGTCATTTTGGCCGTTCTTAATGTGAATGATTTAGATAAAAAGAATTAATAGCCGACATTTATATAGGGGATATCTTTAAAGGTGAGGTGTTATGCTTTCTGCTCCGGAATTTGTTGTAGATGAGAATAAAATAAAAAAAGCCATTCAATCAGGTCTTCCGCTGACAATTACAACATATACTCATCCTAAAGAGATTGAAATATATATAGAACGGGTGATCGAGTCATTCCTAAGGCATATGAATCAATTAATGCTTAAGGATTATATTATTTATTGCGTGCAGGAACTTGTCGTAAACGCTAAAAAAGCGAATACAAAACGCGTATATTTCGCGGAACGCAGTTTAAATATAAATGATGACAATGATTATGAAACAGGTATGGAGAATTTCAGGCGTGAAGCAATCGGCAACATTGCTCATTACCTTCAGATTCAAAAAGAAAAAGGTCTTTATATAAAAATAGCTTTGCAAATAAAAAGAAATGTAATTTATTTGGAAATCCGCAACAATGTTACTGCGACCAAAATGGAACAATTGCGGATTCATGACAAGATGGCAAGATCAAGGCAGTATAATACTCTGGAAGATGCGCTGGTACAAGCGCTTGATGATTCCGAAGGAGCGGGTTTAGGGCTTGTTATTCTTTCTTTAATATTAAAAAAGCTGGGCCTTGATGAAGAAGCTTTTTCAATTAAGATAAGCGGAAAAAATACAATTGCAAGCATTTCAATCCCTCTTGAGCAGGCGTTGATTGACAATATGTCGGTTCTCTCGGATGAAATAGCAGAAAATATTAACAGTCTGCCTCAGTTTCCTGAAAATATTCAGCGCATTCAACGGCTTATAGATGATCCTGAGTCAGATATACCTATTATTGCGAAACATATATCAATGGATCCGGCTCTGACAGCTGATTTATTAAAAATCGTAAACTCTGCAGAATACATGCTTTCCAGAAAAGTTGAAAATATTACTGAAGCTGTAAAAATGATCGGCATTAAAGGTGTTAAAAACCTGCTATATTCATACGGAACGCAGAAAATACTGGGCGATGATACTGATAACAAAAAGAAATTATGGAAACATTCGTACAAAACGGCATTTTACGCATATAATGTTGCCCGGAGTTTCAAGAATGACTCAAATCTTCTTGATGATGTCTTTGTCGGCGGTATTTTGCATGATATGGGTAAAATTATTTTTTCCAATGTACACCCCGATTTGCTCAATAAGATAAAAGGTTTCTGTGCGGATAAAAATGTTCCGGCTTCTACATTTGAAAATCTTTCCGCAGGCATGAACCACGCGGAACTTGGTGCTCTGGTAGCGGAAAAATGGAATTTCCCTGAAAGACTGGTAGCGGCGATACGTTATCATCACGATCCCGAAGCTGCGCCGCCGGATTGCAGAGATATGGCCGATATTGTTTATCTTGCGAACATATTCTGCGAATACCAAAGCGGCAACATCACTTTTGATCAAATTGATTCGGAGCCTCTGGAAAAGCTGGGATTAGGAAACAAGAAACAAGTTGATAACCTTCTGGAACGTCTGGCAAAAGGATTTAAGAAAGAAGGCTAGCATATAAGCGGCTTTCATGTAATATATCCGTTAGTTTGTCATCTACACATACCCTTTCATTCGTGCTATATTTAATGACTTATGTTTCTCAAGCGCTTGTCTATTCTCGGCTTCAAATCGTTTGCAGACCGTACCGTAATTGAATTTAACGATGGAATCACCGCCCTGCTCGGCCCAAACGGCTGCGGAAAATCCAATGTTGTGGACGCAGTTAAGTGGGTTCTGGGAGAACATGCAATCAAATCCCTGCGTGCTGAAAAGATGGAAGATGTTATCTTCAGCGGTACCGAATCCCGTAAACCTATTAATGTGGCGGAAGTCGCTTTAAGCATCGCAAATGAAACTAACCTTCTGCCGATGGATATGCCGGAAATTGAGATAAAAAGGCGGCTGTACCGCTCGGGCGAAAGCGAATACTTTATCAACGGAGCGCAGGTGCGGCTTAAAGATGTCCGCGAACTTTTTTGGGATACCGGCGTAGGCAAGACCGCTTATTCGGTTATGGAACAAGGCAAAATCGATCAGATACTTTCGTCAAAACCGGAAGAGCGCCGTTATTTATTTGAAGAGGCCGCAGGCATAACACGTTACAAGGAACGGGGAGCAGAAGCGGAGCGGAATCTTTCCAAAACCGAAGAAAATATACGTCAGGTAGATATTATATTAAACGAAGTTAAACGATCTTACGACAGTTTAAAAATTCAATCTGAAAAAACAATGAGATACCGCAGCCTGCGTGATGAGATTTTCAATTATGAACTGGATATCCAGCTTCTGCGTTTAAAACAGTTCAAATATGAGAGGGATGGGAAGAATGAAACGCTGAGGCGCAGAACTGCTGATCGTGACAAAATACGCGCAGAAATGGAAGCGGAAAACAAGGCGCTGGAAGCAAACATGGACGAGGTAAATTCCATGGAAACGCGGCTCGTTGAACTGCAAAAAAACATCTATGGCCTAGCGTTGGAAAAAAATGCCAGGGAAAATGAAATCCGCCTTTTTAACGAACAGTTAAGCGAAAATAAAATCAAGATTGGACAGAATGAAGAAAGAGAAAAGCAGGCAATTAAAAAGATCTCTGAACTGAATGAAGACGCTTCCGGGCGGGACGCTGTTGTAGAGGATTTACGCAAGCAATGCGAAAGCATCGAAGAAAATATAAAATCCTTTGAAGAAAACATACATCTTGCCGCGGGACGTATTAACGAAAATAAAAAAGAATCGAATAAAGCAGAAGATGATATTCTGGGCATTAACATTAAATTAGTTGAACTTGAAAAAGAACTTGCCAATATTACCGATGATATTGTCGCTGAACTGGACGCTGGTTTAAAAAAGGCCGGTTATTCTTCGATAGAACGCAGGAATGCGGAAAAATCATTGCACGAAACACTGGGTCGCCTTCGTACGATTCTTTCCGGAAGGGAAGCTTTAATACGCGATCTCGCTGCCGCCGCAAAAGCTGCCGCAAACAGTGAGGCGTCAATCTCCATCTGCTCGGAAATCGGTAAAATAACTGATGCTCTGCTGACGGGGCTTGCAGAAGCGGCGGCAAAAGCAGACAAAGCTGTTGAACTTTTTAACAATTACAGAGAACACACTCCGACTTTTATAGACGAGTTTCTGGCTCCTCAAGGTATTATTACAAAAAAACGCGCAATAGACGAACAGATCAGGGACGCGAAAAACAGTATTGAAGAAAGGCGGCAGCGAATAAAGACGCTTCATGAGGACAATATCAGCCTTATGGCAAAAATTGATGAATACCGCGTTACTCTGGAAAACCTGAAAGTCAATCGCGCTCAGATGAACGCACGCGCCCAATCCGCAGAAGATCAGGCAAGATTAATCAGACGCGAATTATCGGGGCAGGAAGGGCTTTTAAAAACCATTCGTGACGAACTTTCTCTTTACCGAAAAAGACTGGAAGAAATATGTAAACGTATTACAGATATTCAATCAGCGATAACAGGCATCGAAGAAAATACAAAAGCTTATACTTCTGATTTGGAAAAACTGGAAAGAGATATCCGTAAGCGGAATGACAATGTCGCAAGTAAGAAAGTAGTTATTAATAAAAGAATGGCGGAATTATCAAAAGTACAGGAAGCTCTGGAAAAGATACACCTTGAACTTGTCCAGACTGATATGGAAATTAAAAACATTCAGGAAAATTTCAGGGAAACACACTCAAGAGACCTAATGGAATTTGAGGAGCGTATTTTTAGCATTACAGCCACTCCTGCGGTTTTACGTGAAAAACTTGCATCATCACGCGCAAAAATGAAGGAGCTGGGTTCAGTGAACCTTATGGCTCCCGAGGAATACGCTGAAACGAAACAACGTTACGATTTTTTAAACAGCCAGATGTCGGATCTGCAAAAAGCCCGAAAAGACCTTGAAGATTTGACATCAGAAATCAGGCAGGAATCTTCGCAGTTATTTCTTGACACATACAACCGAATCAAGAAAAATTTTCATAATATGTTCCGCCGTCTTTTCGGGGGCGGACGCGCGGAGCTTAGACTTTCTGATCCGAACCATGTGCTTGAATCGGGTATTGAAATATTAGCCCAGCCGCCGGGAAAGAAATTGGAGCATTTAAGCCTGCTCTCAGGCGGTGAGTGTTCAATGACGGCTGTCGCTCTTCTTTTTGCCACTTACATGGTAAAACCCAGCCCGTTCTGTCTGTTGGACGAAATTGACGCCGCTCTTGACGAGCAGAATGTCGGGCGCTTTGTACATCTTCTTCAGGAATTCAGCGATACAAGCCAGTTTATTATAATTACACATAACAAAAAAACCACCGCGGGAGCGGGAACGCTGCTCGGCGTTACCATGCAGGAATCGGGCGTTACAAAACTGATTACGGTGCGTTTTAAAAACGGAGAGCTGGATATCGCGGAAGGGCCGCCGCCCCAGAGCGAACTATGGGATACGGACGGAAAGTATGAAGATGAGGATGTCCCGCCCGAGGAAGGCAGACAGCTGCCAATTGGAATAAATGATCCAAAAAAAGTAACTGCAGAGCAGCTGCGCCCGATTAGAGCGCGCCAAAAATAGCGCGCTGTAAAAAAAGGAAATAATTATCGCCGACAAACTATTGGAAACAAAAAGAAGAGGAGTATAATTATGGAGAAAAGAGAAAATTATCTTTATTATGGGGATAATATCGATATTTTACATAACAAGGTTGATAAAGAATCCGTTGATCTTTGTTATATTGATCCTCCGTTTAACTCTAAAAGGAACTATAATCAAATATATAATAATATTGGCAAGGAAGATAAAGCTCAAACTATAGCATTTGTTGATACTTGGGAATGGGATGAAACTGCCATTAAAGGGTTTAATGAGATTCAGGAAGGTTCTTTTCCTGTAAAAGCAGCTGATTTAATTATTAGTTTTCAAAAAATACTTGGAAATGGAAGTTTACTTGCATATATAACATCATTAACAATAAGAATTAATGAAATACATAAAGTATTAAAGAAAACAGGTTCTTTTTTTATACATTGCGATCCAACTGCCAGTCATTATATAAAACTTATATGTGATTCTTTATTTTGTTCTCAAGGCGGAGATTTTTTAAACGAAATAATATAAGATTATCGAAGGTTTTACAAGTAAGGGAGTATATAACTCGTTTGTAGTGAGTTGTGGCAAGCCGTAGGAAAGCTGTAAAACATTCAATGAGGTTTTCTAAAAGTCCGGGGCATCCTGTGTCCTTTTTATGGGTTTATATTGCGATGTTTTAAATAGTAAAATCCCCTGTTGACATTTATGCGTTTTGATACGATGCTTTAAGTATAGTGGCGTGGCGGAAGTGGCTGCCGTCGGGCGTAGGTTTCTTATGCTTCTTCGCCGGGATGGCCTCCGGCTGCTATATTTTTTTTACCTGGCTTAAATCCGTTTTTCCGTTCATGCTTACAATTCTTTCAAGGTTTTCCATATCCAGTCTTTTTACTATTTTAAATAAAGTAACTCCTCTTAATACTTTATTTCGTTTGCTGTTTAATACTTTGTCAAAATAAAGATAAGTAGCTCCCTGTTCCATTTTATATACGTTTCTTAATTCCCCTTTCCGAATCATGCCGATTATAGCAAGATTAGGCTCTCTCACAATTTCAGGATTTTTTTCAATGTCCTCGTTTGTTATTGCCAGATATCCTTGCCCGTGCCGTCTTGCTATGTGGTCCTTAAAGCCGTTTGTAACTTCATGCGAAAGTTTAGAATAATCAAGCCCGATGTCTGCGGCGGCTTCAATAGGCCATTTCTCAGACTTGCTAATTGATGTTTTGTGGAATTGATTCACTTTTATACAATATCGGTTTTTATTACTCGTGAATATATCCCACTTTTTAAAATAGGTGACAAAAAATAAAACTGTTCATATCCGGGATCATTTTTCCGCTGCTGGCAGGATGATCGTTGATGTGCGCGGTTCCGTTCAGGTTCATACTTTCACTGTCGAAGCGGCGGGTCTGTGTAGCGCAACGAAGTGAAGCGGAACTGTCCCGCCGTGCCTTGCGGTGTGGTGATTGTTTCTTGTTTGTTTCTCCGGTGTTTCCGGCGTTTTAATCTTTTAATAACGGCAGCATAAAGCCGTAAAACGTCAACGCGTTAACCGTTCCTATCAGCTCATCATTTCCGGGGTGGATCTATGTAGCGAAGCGCAAGCGTAGCGGAATAGTTCCGCTTTCTTTACGGTGTAAATGATTGCCTCATTGCGAAGTTTTGAAGCCGTGCTATTTCGCATAATTGCGTAGGTTGGCGAAGTAGACGCGTTTCTGAATAAGGTTTTATTTTGTTTGTCCTTGCGCCTATTTCGCTAACCATCAATTATGCGATGTAGCGGGAAACCGATAATGGCAACACTTCCGGGAAGTCAAAAAAAAGGCAGCCAATCCCAGGGATCGCCGCCTGTGCAAGTTTCTGAGGGAAACTTATATACACGCCTACAGTATACGGGAACAGTTGCATAATTTGCAATAGTTTCGGATTCGCCTTTTTGTGTGGCGTTAGGTGCTAATTTTTAAGCGGTTTGATATAACATTCCGTTTTCGTTCATCTTTTCAAGTTTACGAAGGGGAATGTTTGCAGCTTTGGAAAGTTCCGGCAATGTCATAGGTTTTTCGCAGAATTTTATAAAGTGCAAAAATTCGTCTGCCGTCAATCCTGTAGTTCTTTCAATGTTTGCGATTTCCTTTTTTGTAAGCCCGGAAGGGTGCGTGGGTTCAATCGGTTTTATAATACCCTGCGCTTCCAGTTTTTTGAATTCATATTCCGTTACGCCAGTAAGAGCGCAAAATTCTTTCATGGTTACGTTTTGCGGATATTCCGGCGGGTTGTCATGTAAGTCAATCAGCTTCATAAGTTGATCCGGTGATAATTCGTCAACCTCTTTTTTGAATTGTTCCCGCAGCCGTTCCGTTTGTTTGTCTGCGGCGGTTTGTTTTTCCGCCGATGTAAGCGGCGCCGATTTGTTGATTCGTTTCCCTGCCATAAATAACTCCCTCTGCCGTTCCGGCTGTTTAATATACCGGAACAAAAGCCCCGGACTTATAACGCGTTATGCGCTAAAAAGTACCTTCTGAAATACTGCCATTGCCATCTTGCCCTTGGTAACGGTAACGCATGAAAAAAACATGTAAAAAAAAATTCATGGCTAGAAATGCTTTGGGGTCAAAAGCCACCCACACTATTTCACGTCTGAAAGTACCTACGAATTTTTTTTGCTGCTTCCCCGTCCTTTTCAAGGCTTATTCCTTTAAAAAATATCAATATTTAATTAGGGGAAAGTAAAAGCACACACAAAACAACCGATAGGTTGTGTTTGTTTATATTTACTTTCTCCTTTATATTTATATTTATATTTACATTGCTATTGTTTTTTCAATAGGTACTATTGATTATTTCAATAGGGTGTATTGTTTCTAATCATTATTGAAGTTGTCAGGATTTTGATATTTTTTCTGGTCGATGTCACCTGAATTAAAATCCCATATGTCCTGTAATTGATATAGACCTCGCTCTATCATTCCCCCTTGTATAAATTTGCATGGATCACTCGATATATATTTGCGTTCATATTCCCTTACATATACGCTGTAATGGATATTTCGCAATGCTGTAAAAATTTGCCGTTCCGTATATTCGCATTTATCCCAATACTCATTCCAATATTGCTGGTCGCGTATTGTGTGCTGTTTTGAAAACGGCTCGCCTAATTTCTCCCAGATATATAAAAATGTGCGTTCTTTACGACCGACAACAGGATCATCGCTTACTCTTTTTTTTTACCTGTGCGGTTGCTGTTTCCTGCCGGGGCACCGCCTGTTCCTTTTGAACCGCCTCTATGTCCTTCAAGTTTCTTTTTGTTAGACGATTTTATATAGGGCTTCGACATTTCAAACATCATACCTTCTTTGGCATTATCAAGCTCGGCTTCTATGCCATAAAAGCTGTATTCGCACATTGCAAAAACTACTGCGCCATATTGCTCTTTTGTCAGATTGTATTTTTTTGCCAACTCGTGCCAATCTTTAAAAAATGTCAGAGAGATAATTTCGTAATTATCGTTGTTTGTCATTGTGATTTCCTTACTAACTTTAAGTTTCAGTCAATATAGATACAGTCTTTTCAATCCGATATGTCAGCCGACCGTCCCTGATATTTACAATTAGCGAAACGCCGCCGAAAACAACGCCTTGTATTTCACGCTCGAGTTTTTCAATAACTGCTTCAGGAATATTACTTATCTGTGGTATAGTTGAAGTGTCATCGCCCCGAATAGGCCGCCCGCCTTGAGGGGTTTTTTCTTTAGGCATGGCTTTGACTCTCATAATCAGCAGATTGCCTGTTCCTGAAAAGGAATTGCTCAAGCTCACTTTGCTTGAAAAATACTCGTCCACCATTTGGCTTGTAATGCGGGATCTTTTTCTGATGAATTAGTTTGTAAATGTAGTGCCTTGATAATCCTGTAAACTCCATAGCCTCATTCACTGTAAGCGGTTTTTGAATCTGTTCCATTGTTGTACCTCCATGTGTTTAATTGACTTAACAAAACTTTGTTTTGCTTTTCTTGTATAATGAGGCATTCCCATTCAATGAGACACTATAGAGTTAAAAGAAATTTCATTACCTTTCGCTATACGTATATTGCAGGGTATACCCAAGGGTATACATTTATTGACGAATTATTTTCGGGTTATTCAATTCCAAGTAGTTCTTTTATTTCTTCAAAATCTTTTGAAGGTTTTTTGCATTGACGTTCTTTGTGAACATTCAAATATTGGCAGAGGTTTTTGATTCCAAAAACTTTTTCAACAAATACCCACCGCCTATTACGTTCTAAGCATTCAATGTGATCAAAATATTCAGCCACAGATATTTTATTGCGGTTCCATTTCAAATTGTTTTGTGTCTCAATGATGATACCAGCCTTTTTTAGCTTATTAAAATGTTCACGAAAGGCTGGATAAATATAAAACAACATCTCATATGACTTTGCGTTCGTGTTAGGAAGGTTGTCTTCATCTTCAGTGAAATATTTAAAAGTTTCAAATATTTTATGAAATGTTTCTTCATACGGATAATCAGAATGGTCAGGCAAGTTGCATATTTCATTAATAATTGATGTACGATAATACGCTGTTATAAAAGCTGAATTTAAATTCTGGTATTCACCGAGCGCATCCAGTTTATCTCTCATAAGATATACATTCATGCCGTTACCTTTATGAATGGTTTTATTAAATTGTATCAGTTCATCTTCATTCATGGCATTTATTGCAACCGCCAATTCCTTCGGTGTCACGTAAAACAACTCCTCATAATATTCTGCTAGGAATAAATCGCTTTTTGAAATTGCTCCATTATCGTCATAACCTTCATGTTCATAATATTCATATTCTTCAAGTTTGGTCTCGTCCATTATCAAACACTCCTATTAAAATTTATTTTTCTACCCTTTTCTCACTCCCCGAAGGTTTAGCGCCGAAACAGCCCCGGACGTGTCTTTTTATGTTTCAGGTTTTCCGGCGCAATGTAGCCCCTTTCTCGCATGTCTGGGAAGGATTTTTATAAAGTCTAATGCGGTTCTGAATGACAATATCTAGTGTGTCCGAAGTGGCAGAAATATTGATTGTTACACTACCGTATTCAACTCCCCGTGCAGCTTCTCTGATTGCTTCCAAATGAGTATCAGTTAATTCCATCTTTCCTCCTGAGTTTTTATTATGCTCCCTTCTTGAACTGTAAAATATTCCCAAAAACCTCCGCGCCGACCCTGCCGACTTCCTCAAGATTTTTCTCTGTGATGTGGTCGGCGTATTCCTCAAATACTGCCTTGCTTTTATGTCCGGTAACGCGGCTTATCTGGTCGGCTGTCATACGGTCAGCCATTCGCGCGGCGTAATAATGCCGCCATGAATGAAACACGATCCCTCTTGCTTTCGCGTCTATTCCAATGTCAGCTAACGCCGCTTGTAAGCCGTCAAGTATAACGCTGCGATCAACGGGCTTGTCTGCAAGGTTGCCGTAAAATATAAAGCCGTCTTCTCCGTGAGGATTTTCTCTTGCAAGTTCAAGAAGTTTGCCCCGTACTTCCGGCAGTAACGGAACGCGCCGCGCCTCTCCGTTTTTCGGGGCTTTCAAGCCGTCATAGGCGCTCCATGAATGACGGACTTTTAAAGCACATTCCTCGATGTCCTCTTGTTTAATCGCCAGAACTTCGCCGCTTCTCATGCCGGTAGTGCAAGCCAAGAGAGAAGCGGTATATGCTCGCTTATCTTTCCACTTCGCAGCAAACAAGGCTTGCGCTTCTAACGGCGTTAATATTCCGCGCTTCTTTGCTTCCCCGGAAAAATTGACCAAGCCGACAGTCGGATCGGCTGGTATAAAACCCTCTTTGAAAGCCCACGACAAACAGGTAGTGCCGACAGCCATGATTTTATTTATTGACGCAGGGGCTAATCCGTTTTCTGCAAGAGATAAAGAAAAATTCTTTAAGTCCTGCTGGGTTATACCGTTAAGCCGTTTGTTTTGGAAAGCTGGCTGCCAATAACGATTTAAGCGGCTAATGCTTTCGTAACAATGCCGCTTACCGATTGAATGACCGTGCGCCAATTTCTCGCGAATGTAAGGCGATGATTCATAATCCCAGAATTCTTCAAGGAATTCTAAAAATGAAATTATCCCCTTACATGGTTTGACTGCGTTTATGTCGGTAA
>Ga0209755_10000570_pt1 | contig 66171 bp, 56 predicted proteins | sample TergutCo191P1_FD_187301 | JGI IMG/M metagenome (GOLD analysis project Ga0209755, IMG submission 187301) | Cornitermes sp. P1 segment gut microbial communities from Petit-Saut dam, French Guiana - Co191P1 (SPAdes) (version 2) | ecosystem: Host-associated > Arthropoda: Insects > Digestive system...
GGAATACCGTTTTGCACGGCAGAGGACACTACCCTTCTCCATGAATCTTGAGCGTCTTCTATAATTTTTGTAAAGAAAGGATCGAGTAAGAGATTTTCAAGATCGGGTTTTCGATCAAAAGCTTCTTTTATTTTTCCAAGAAATACAGACCTTATTATGCAGCCGCCCCTCCACATGAGCGCAATACCGCCGTAATTTAGATTCCATTTGTATTCTTTTGCAGCTTCCCTCATTAATAAATATCCTTGCGCGTAAGAAACAACCTTCGATGCGTATAAAGCTTTTTCTAAATCTTTTATAAATGCCGCCTTGTCTGAAGGGGGTGTAATTTTAGGAGATGTAAAAACTTTTGACGCTCTTAGCCTTTCATCTTTTACAGCGGATAAACATCTTGCAAAAACAGCTTCTCCTATCAGCGTTAAAGGCACGCCGAACTCTAAGGCGGCAATGCCTGTCCATTTGCCTGTTCCTTTTTGCCCTGCAGTATCTAATATTTTTTCTGCGAGTGGTTTTCCGTCATCATCTTTGTATCTTAGTATGTCTCTTGTTATTTCTATTAAATAACTTCCAAGTGATCCTTTGTTCCAATCATCAAAAACATTTCCCATCTCTTCACAGGAAAGCCCTGCAACATTTTTTAATAAATCGTATGTTTCGCAAATTAATTGCATATCACCGTATTCAATACCGTTATGCACCATTTTTACAAAATGCCCCGCGCCGTTTTCACCTACCCAATCGCAGCAAGGAACGCCGCCTTCCACCTTCGCGCTAATCGCCTGAAGCATCGGTTTTACAAAGTCCCAAGCAGATACAGAGCCGCCGGGCATTATCGAAGGACCTTTCAATGCGCCTTCTTCTCCGCCTGAAACTCCTGTACCTATGTACAAAAGACCCTTTGATTCAACATAAGATGTTCGCCGTATTGTATCTTGATAATTGGAATTTCCTCCGTCAATTATTATATCGCCTTCTTCAAAAACTTCTAAAAGATGATCGATGGTTTCATCAACCGCCTGCCCTGCTTTAACCATGATCATCGCCTTGCGCGGTTTTGCCAATGCATGGGCAAAATCATTCAAACTGCGGCAGCCCAAAATATTTTTTCCGGCACCTCTGCTGTTTACAAAATCATCAACCTTTGCAGTAGTCCTATTGTAAACTGCAACCGTAAAACCTTTGCTTTCAAGATTGAGGACTAAATTTTCTCCCATTACTGCAAGACCTATAAGACCGATGTCGGCGTTTCCCATATTTTTCTCCTTATGTGTGGTTATTAATTATTTATATTTGTTATAATATCATAAGAAAATGGAGGTGTCCATGTTTGAAAAGACATATGTAGCAATCGGCGGCGCAGACAAAGATTTACAAAACAAAGAACTGGAAGAACTTTTTTCAAGCGCGCTTTCTAATGCCTTAGCAGATATTAAAAATTCAGGGAATGTTATTATTCTTCCTCCTGATATTACACGCTTTCATTCGCGTGCAGGTTTTTTTACAGAGATAGCATCCCGTATTCTTGATGACAAACTAAAAGCTGTTCTCCCTGCTTTGGGGACTCATATGGCGATGGATAAAACAGAAATTTCGCGGATGTTCGGCAGCACTCCCATAGAAAAATTTCTTGTGCATGATTGGAGAAATGATGTTACAGAGCTTGGGCGCATTGAAGATAATTGGGTTGAAAAAGTGTGTCAGGGAGCTGTCAGATATGATTGGCCCGTACAAGTAAATAAAATTTTGCGTAAAGATACAGGCAATTTTTCTCTTGCTCTTTCTATCGGGCAGGTTGTCCCTCATGAGGTTGCGGGTATGGCTAACCATGCTAAAAATCTTTTTGTAGGTACGGGCGGAAAGGAAGCGATTGATAAAAGCCATTTTGCAGGTGCCGCTTTCGGAATGGAAAAAATAATGGGCAGGGCTGACACGCCTGTGCGCGCCCTCTTTGATGAAGGGCTTCGCCGTTTTAGTAAAGAGCTGCCTCCCGTTCTTTGGGTATTAACCGTAATAGGAGCGCGTTCTGAAAGCGAAGCAAAAGCGGCAGGCAAAGAAAGAGGCTCTCTTGTAGTGCGCGGTCTTTTCATCGGCTTTGGGCGTGAATGTTTTGAAAAAGCCTCCGCTCTGTCACGCGAAGTAAATGTAAACATAATGGACGAGCCTGTTAACAAAGCGGTTGTCTACCTTGAACCTGAAGAATACCGCACAACCTGGCTTGGAAATAAAGCCGTTTACCGCACCCGTATGGTTATCGCAGACGGCGGTGAATTGATCATCTTAGCTCCCGCCCTTGATCGTTTCGGCGAAGACCTAAGCATAGACGCTCTGATTCGCAAGTACGGCTACAGACCCGCAAAAGAAATACTTGCAAAAGTTTCAACAGACACTGAGCTTCAAGGAAACTTAAGCGCGGCGGCGCACCTGATACATGGATCGAGTGAAAACCGCTTCACGATACGCTACTGCCCTGGCGGAAAGGTATCACGCAAAGAAATTGAGTCTGTCGGCTTTGAATGGGGAGATTTAAACGAAGCAAAGGAAAAGTATCAATTTGAAAGTTTAATTTCAGGCTGGAATAATGTTAACGGGGAACGCATCTTTTATGTTCCCAACCCCGCATTGGGTTTATGGGCGCATAAAGATCGGTTTTAGTTATGAGGGAAGACAGATAAAATTCGCAGTAAAAAAAAGGCTGTCCGAAACTTTCCGGACAGCCTTTTTCTTTTTATTTTAAATTATCGTTTGCCAAGAAATGGAAGATCAGACCCATCTTTGAAGTAACGCAGCATGGCTGTATCCATAATCGAAGCATAAGTGAAAGTGTGGGTGTATTTTGTAGGGTTTCCGCTGTGGTCAGAGCGTTCTGCGTATAGTACGACCTGGGTTTCTCCGTCCGGAATAGGTACGGAGAATTCGACATCATGACCCCATGCAATTGTTTTCGCTGTTGACTTGTCTTCGCCTATCCAAACAGTAACCGGCAGTTTGGGATTTGAATAGGTGTGATTGATTACATTTATTTTGACTATAGCATTTGTCGGCACTAATCTCTCCCCAATTGATCTCCAGTTGTTCTCTCTTAAGTACGAGTAATAACTGTTATAAGGCACCATAAACCGGATGTTTGCTGACGAATGAATACCAGGAGTGAAAGCCGTACGTAATCTCGTGCCAAGGAATCTGGCTCCTGTGGGACCGATTGACTCCCTTTTTAAGATTATAGTTACCAACGAAGTGCTTCCCTGGAAATCTGTCCCTGATAACATTTCAAAGCTGGCAGGTAATGTAACGCTTTCTATTATAGTGTTCTTGAACGCTTGATAAATATCATTTACTCCTTCCGGTACAATAACAGTTGTTACTGTTTTATTTCCTTCGAACACTCCGATATCACCGTTCGTATCATTGGGAATTTTGGCATTATATCTGGAGACACCGATAACAGGTTGACCCTGTATGGTCGGCGGAATGTTGACGACAGCAGCACTACCAATATATTTGGTAATATAGATGCCTTGACCGTTTGATAATGCATGATACTCAAAATCACTTTCCGGGCTATAAACAATGCTCGGAGAAGCAGATGATGATTTGCTTGATGAAGAAGATGACGCGGAAGCGCTATCCGATTTCGAGCCTAAGGTTTGGCAGGTACAAAATGCGAAAGCGATTATCGCCGTAATGGAAGCAATTGCGAAATTGCGGACAAAAGTCCTTTGTTTGTTTTTCATTTAAAAAACTCCTTATTAATTTAATCTATTAAAGACCGTAAAAATAAAACTTACTTTGGCTGAAGCACAATATTATTGCCTCTTATACCGAGTTTATAATTCTCAACATCGTTATAGCCGCGGAGATCAAACCTGTCGATAAAAGCGGCACCGTTTTCTACCATTAAAAAACCATCCGGTGAACTGCCATCCCTAATATCTGCTAATAAAGTATAACGTCTGTTTGCAGACGGAGCAAATGACGCTGATAAACTTAAGGTGCCGGTTTTACCTTCAAATTTTTCAATATGTATCATATTGTTAATTTCCGGATCTCCGCTTAGAATAATTCTGCCGTCCGATGCGAGATATAAACTATCGTCTCTAAATACTCTAAATAATCCGCCGTTGATTGTTATTACGGGTCTTTTTGGAGCCGTATTACGCATGACGAAGCAAGCAGCTCTGCTTATATTTCCTCCATTGATTGTCCCTGTACCATTTATAACAGCTAACTCTGTTGTTCCGCCGTTTACTGTTACTGTACCTGTACCTTCATTCCAAACACTACTATAGCCGTTATTAATTGTTACTGTACCGGCGCCTTCATTACATATCGCAAATTGGTTGAAGGCATCAACCCATCCGCCTTCAATTATTATTTTGCCTGCGGCGGTATTTCGAATTCCAACACCTTCTGCTTCAAAATAACCGTTTTTGACAATTATTGTTCCGGTGGAGCTGTTAGTTAACACGCTAGTCGGAGACTTTCCTTTTGCTTCGAGGATGCCGCCTTCGATTGTTAATGTACCGGTTCCAGAGTTATTCATCATACTTATATTTCCCGAAACTGTGCTTTCGTACCTAAGTCTAGCATAATTAATTACGTTAATAGCACCGGAAATAGTAATAGCGCTGTTGTTTTTAGTTGCATAAGAGGTAAAAAAACCTGTCAGTGTAATGGTACCCCATCTGCCGCTGAAAGTTACTTCATCATTCGGAGTAGTTAAAGGGGTTCTGCCGTCTCCAAATTGTATTGTGCAGTTAGCTCCGTTGGCATCAGTTCTAATGGCGTCTATAAAGTTTTGAAGCACAATAGTTGATCCTGTTACCGCAATATCCTTGTCGTCTCTTCTTAATGAATAACCGACAGTGCCTGCGCGCATAATGATGTATGGAATAACACCGGTATCGGGAGTTAAAGACTGCGGGTAAGCCGCTCGTCTGGCGGCTGTGTACTCTTCATTAATTGCATTTTGAGCAGCTTGAACATCGTTAACGTCAGCGGCTTTATTAGACGACGAAGATGAAGTGTCGAAAATACCTCCAAGCGTAGCGCAATTGCCTAAAGATAACGCGAAAACAACAGCAAACGCGATAATTACCGCCTTTTGTTGATTCCAAAAATCATTGACTTTTTTCATAATTAGCTCCTTTTATTTTTCTTATCTAAAAAAACCTGTTTCCGTCCATACGGGCAGACCAGGCATTTTTTACTAAATGTGAGAAAATATGTTTTCTTTGTGAGAAATAGGGTATAAAAATGTGTGTGTTTGTGCCTTTTTGGGTAGTTCCCCTCATGAATGGCAATATATCATATTTTTTCTAATTTTTCAATGTAAAAAAGGAATATTTTAATAGAAATAGGGACAGATAAAACCTTATGCCTTCGCGGCAGAAATTCTTTACTTTTTAAACACCACAAGTCATCTGTTTTTTTGCATTTTTATCATTAAAATTCCGATAATTTATTAATGAAACACTATATATATGTTATTTTATTATTTACACTTGTAATATTAGCCGGCTGTTCAAGCTCAAACACACATTCAGTAAAAACAGAGTCAGAGGAATCAAAAGATACATCAATGACTGATGAAAGTCTTTCAGTTTTTATTCATGAAACAGGGGATTCTTTGCCTGTTACTTCCTTTAGAGAAATTTGGGGTTATGTAGTTGCAGGCGAAGAAGCGCCTCTTACTGCAAATCTTCCGATAACCGATGTCGGCTACTTCGGCGCGGAAGTTGATACTTACGGCAACTTGGCAAATATCCCGCGCAGGCAAAATCTTTCCTCTTTTAAAGGGAGAGTGCATCTTGTCGTAACTTGCAACAGTCTTTCCCTCACATATTTTACACTTCTGCCGGGAAGCCCTCAGCGCGCTAAACTGATAGCCGATTTAATAGCTGCGACAAAAAACTTTGACGGGCTGAATATTGACTTTGAAAGTATCCCTGCACGATCTGCAGAAGCCTACTATTCATTCTTGCGCGAATTAAAAGCAGGTTTACCCGATAAAATATTTTCTGTCGCTCTTTACGGACGCATAAGAGCAACACCGAATGAAATATATAATTATGAATTAATTTCCGCCATAGCGGACAAGATTTTTGTCATGGCTTATGATGAGCATTGGAGCACTTCCAAACCCGGTCCTATTTCATCTCTTAGCTGGTGTAAAAGCGTAGCCGAATACTCGATGCGTGTAATCGGACCTGAAAAACTTGTTATGGGTATTCCTTTTTACGGACGCGCATGGGCCGAGCAAAATCATCACCGCGCTTATGTTTATGCGGGAATAGAAAGATTGATTAGAACTCATAATGTTAAAGAAATTACAAGGGAAAACTCTACCCCTACTTTTAATTATGTCGCACAAGTACCTGTAAAAGTTTATTATGAAGATGAATACTCTATATCTGCACGTTTTGAAATGTATAAATCAATGAATGTTAAAGCGATAGGTTTCTGGAGAATAGGACAGGAAACACCTAAGGTTTGGGATATACTCAAGCTTGAGTAACTCTATGATTTTATAAACATCAGCTCTCTTATAATATGCTGTTTGGCAATCCCTTTTTCTTCAAAACGGGTTTTGGGTCTCCAGCTTTGTGCCGGAGAAAAACCTTCAAAGGCGTTGTTAAGTGTTTTAGTTGCGGTTAACTCTTCCATTGCGTGTAACGCATAGTCTTCCCAATCTGTTACTATGTAAATATATCCTTCTTGTTTTAAACAATTAGCGAGTGTTTCTGTAAAAGGTCGCTGTATAAGACGGCGTTTTCTGTGGCGTTTTTTAGGCCAAGGGTCAGGAAAAAAAATATGAATTGCTTCTAAAGAGCCTTGTTTAATCATTTTTAATGCAACATGAACAGCATCATATTCTATAATTCTTATATTTGATAATGAATGATTATTAATTTCCTGTATAACTCTGCCAATGCCCGGCTTGTGAACTTCTATTCCTAAATAATTTTTATCTTGATTAGTTTTTGCAATTTCTATCGTTGCAAACCCTGAACCAAAACCTATTTCCATTGTTACATTTTTTGAATTATTAAATTCTTTTTTAAAATCAATTAATGTTTCTGAATATGGAATTAAATATTTTTCTCCGTATTCATAATAAGCTCTTTTTTGTGCATCTGTAAAATGCCCGAGCCTTCTGGCATAACTTTTAAGCATCATAATTCTTATTGATTGATCGAAACTGCGTTTGTAAATGCACTACAGAAGTTGTTTTCATCTTCTGCCCAAAGTGCGGCAGTCGTTATTGATTGAGATAACCGTAATTGTGAAATACTGCCGGATAATGAATTTAAAACTACAGTCGAATTATAGTTTCCTGTTCTGTCATAACAAACTAAACGGTTTACAGGCCACTCGGATTTTACTGTATAATAACCGCCTGTTATTTCTAATTCCGGAAAAGGAAAACGGACATTGCCGTCGTATGTAAAACTGCGCTCAGAACTTTCTCCGCCTTTGTTTACCAATACCGCTCTGAATACACCTTTAGGCAGTTCACCGTCTTTTATTGCAAGACTTCTTGTCCCTATCCATTCTTTTCCTTCGTGAGTATGCGTGACCCAATCGTCTTTATTAATCATCCACCTTAATTGCTCTTTATCATGGAATAAATAAAGTTCGTCAAGATTTTCAATTCCGTCTGTATCTTCCGGAATTATAAAAAAGGAAAAATGCTGCACGGGATCGGGTGTCCCCTGATATAAAACCAATTGAATAAAACCAAAAGCAATCTCCGGTTTTGTTCTTGAACAAGAAACAGACATTATAATGATCATTGATATGATTAAAAGAATAAAAAGAAAACGAATAATAGTTATTTTATTTTTCATCTATACTCCTTATCATATAAAACTCTTTTTGTGCTGAAATTATTTTGTTATTCTTATTTCATCAAACCAAATAGTATTTGTCAAGTCTGAATGTTCTGCAACAAATTGAAGCTGATTTACAGAAGCCCATGTAAAATCGCCTTTTGGTGACAGCCATTTTTGTGTTTTAGTATTCCATGCACCATGTTCATTCATAGCGCTAAGAAGTATACCAATCGTGTACCATTCCCCGTCAGGCTTGAGCTCTTTTTCAGTTATCGTATAACGCATACGCCAAGGAACCGATGTTTCGTTTTCGCTGTTTACAAAACGCACATCAAAACTCACAGGATGATTCGTTCGCGCGTTGAATTCTAAAAAATAGCCGTTTTGTACAAGGTATTCAAGATTAATATTTGAAGGGAGAAATTCAAAACTAAATACATTATATTGCGATGCATTCCCCCATCTTATTGCAAATTCCCCCTTGTCAGTATTAGTATCATACAAAGAAAAATCGGTATTCTCGCCCCAGAAACTTGCATTCACATATTGATGATTGGGATAATCATCATAAATTATAAAACCGTTATTTATAGACCGCTCAATTTTTTTTGATTGCATAGGAGGCGAAAAACCTAATGCGCTAACAAGCTTTGTGTTAAGGTCGTGATTAAAACTGCCGCCTCTTCCTGTATTGAAAAGCCCGAAGCCTCCGTAATAATCCCAGCTTGTTCGCGAAATATTTCTTCTGTCTAAAGCGGCTGTAACAATCTCATACCATCTTATACGATCATCATTTAAACTGTTTATCATATACACGCCGAACTCTCCGCAAAAAATAGGAACATCGCGCTCTATGGAAAACTTTACCGCCCTATCTAACGGTGCATATAAATTTTTTGGTGAAGAAGCGTATCTGTAATTATTCATCGCGCTTGGAATCCATGTATTTAATAAATTAACAGGGGTTCTCGGCATTCTGCTGCTATCGTAAGGAAAAGGGATGTTTTTTAAACTTACTAAAGAAGGCTCCCCCCAGTTTGCTCCTTGATGAGTAAAAATATGCGGATCATAAAAATGGAAAGTATAAATTAAATTTGTATCTTTATATTTTGGAATTGAGAATAATTTACCGATTGAATTATAATCGGTGCCTCCGACAATTATTGTATGTTTTTGATCAATGCGCCGAATCGCATCAATTGCTTTTCCTTGAATTTCTCCCCAGCGTGCATCTGATATTCCGTGAGGTTCATTTAAAATTTCATATAATATATAATTACTTCTGTCTTTGTAACGGTTTGCAATTTGTTCCCAAACAGGAATTAAAATTTTATCTATATCGTTGCTTGTTGGGCGTACAGGATCAAAAGAATGATTGTCTATTATTAAATAAAGCTGATATTTTTCTGCCCAATCAACTGCTTTATCAAGAAATTTAAATAAAAGCGGATCAAAAATATAATCGGGCTCTCCTTTTGTCATGCTATGCATTCTGATCGGCAGTCTTATAACATCTGCGCCAATACTTTTAACATTTGCAAAATCCTGTTCGTTATATTTTGTAAAAGGGATTGACCCTGCCGAAAATGTTTCAAACCAATCTGAAAAATTAACCCCTTTAGAAAAAGGAGCTGATTTTGCAGCAATCTCTGTATTTTCAGATTCGTCGTATTCATTAATAGTTGTTTGCACAGAGTTGCATGTAACAAAAAAAACAGTTAATAAATAAAGAACAATAACTTTTATTTTCATATTTTAAATCCCATCGCGTTTACTACGTCTTTATTTAAATCTTGCGGAAACTCAGCTCTTCCTTTGGAAAAATCCTGTATGCTCTGTCTTTGCGGATTTTTTTTATAATTAAATAAACCGAAACCCCAAAAATAATCCCAGCAAGTCCATGAAATATTTAATTTTTCTAATTCACTGCATATAAACTTATACCATTTTACACGATCATTTTGCGGGCATTGAATCATAAAAACACCGAACTCTCCGCAAAAAACAGGGATATTTCTCTTCTTTGCAAAATCTGATGCTTTTTTTAAAGTTGCAGATAACACCGAAAATTGCGAATCGTTTTCATAATTTTTTAACGCCTCTTCTACCCATGTGCCTTTGAATGTTTCATGAATTTCATGTTTATAATTTTTTTCAGCCGGAAAAGGCAAGTCTTTAAGAGGTACAAGAGAAGGTTTATTCCAAGTAGCCCCCTGATGAGTGAAAATATGAGGATCATAAAAATGAAAAGTATATATTATTTTTTCATCATCGTAAGAAGAAACTTTCAGCATTTTTTCGATTGAATTATAATTTGTTCCTCCTGCTATTATCAATCTGTTTTTATCGATCTTTCGTATAACTTTTATTACTTCACCTTGAATTTCGTTCCATCTTTCATCATCAATACCGTGCGGTTCGTTTAAAACTTCATAAATGCAATAATCACTTCTGTTTTTAAAATGACGCGCTAATTGTTCCCAGACAGGTATCAGTATTTTATCAATATTTACATCGGTAGGATTTATCGGGTGAAAAGAATGATTGTCAAGAATTAGATAAATCTGATGTTTTTCTGCCCAGTCAATTATTGTATCAAGATATTCTAATAATTTATTTTCTAATTCTGATTTTCCGCTGATTAAAAAATTATGAAAAGCAATGGGGAGACGTATAACATCAGCGCCGATGCTTTTTACGTTTATAAAATCTTGTTCATTATATCTAAAAAAATCAATGTTATTAAATGTTTTTTCTTCAAACCATTTTGAAAAATTAACACCGCGTGAAAAAGGAGGTTTTTTATTCATAAAATATTATATATTGTTTCTATCTTATTATCAAGTAGTACCGGAAACTTCACCTCCTCGATGTTCGCTGTAAGTTATCTTTTCATTGTAAATTAAAAATGTTATACTTTTTCTATGAAACGGACGATTAAAAATCCAATCTTAAGCGGTTTCTATCCTGACCCTTCAATTTGCAGAGCAGGGGAAGATTTTTACCTTGTCACATCTACCTTTGCTTATTTTCCCGGCATCCCTGTTTTTCACAGCAAAGACCTGTTTCGCTGGAATCAAATCGGCAATGCAATTGATCGTCCGGGTCAATTAAACTTCGATGAACATCAAATATCGCAGGGTTTATTTGCACCTACCATTCGCGAAAACAAAGGAACATTTTATATTTTATGCACTTTAATTAAAAACGGCGGAAATTTTATCATTACAGCAAAAAATCCTGAAGGTCCATGGTCAGACCCGATTTGGCTTAAAGGAGCTGATGGAATCGATCCTTCAATCTTCTTTGACGATAATGGAAAAATTTGGTATTGCGGCACTCATGCAGCACCTGAAGGAGAGGCATATTCCGGCAATTACGAAATTTTTATTCATGAAATTGATCTTTCACTCCTTTCAGAAGGTAAAAACCCTCTAATTGGAAAATGTGCCGGCATTTGGAGAGGGGCGTTACGTGACGTTATTTGGCCAGAAGGTCCGCATATATATAAAATAAACGGAACTTATTATCTTTTACATGCCGAAGGCGGGACAGGTCTTGATCATGCAGTGTGTATTGCAAGAGCAAAAGATATTAAAGGACCGTGGGAAGGAAAAAAAAGCAATCCGATTTTAACGCACAGGCATCTTGGAAAAAATGCGGATATAATCAATGCAGGACATGCAGACCTTTTTGATGACACAGACGGAAACTGGTGGATGGTTTGCCTTGCTTCCCGCCCTGTTGAAGATGTATGCCCGCTTGGAAGAGAAACATTTCTTGTTCCGATAGTTTGGGATAACGGCTGGATCTTTGTCGCATCAAAATCCGGAATGATAGAAAAACAAATAGAAATTAATTCTGATAAATCAAGATACAATGAATGGAATAATGAAACTTGCTGCGATCATTTTAATGGAAAACTTCCTCTGCATTATCTTGTACTTCGTATGCCTGTTAATGAAAAAGATGCGGCTTTCAGTTTAACAGAACGTAAAGGCGCTCTTCGTCTTTTTACACGCCCTGAAACATTGCGCGAAAAAAAACACTGCGCTTTTGCAGGCAGAAGAATAAAACATTTTAATTGGACATTTTCTGCATTAATTGATTTTACCCCTGCATCACAAGATGAATCTGCCGGTATTGTATTGCTTCAAAGCGAAGATTACCAATTTAGATTTGAAAAATATTTAAATTCAGATAACAAACTTTCTCTTAAAATAGTGCTGGTTTGCGGTGATTGTGAAAATATAGTTTCGGCTAACGAAGATTTGGAACTTTCAATCTCAGTTTGTGACGAAAATCCTCTTGTGTTAGCCGCCATTTGCGATAATATGAAAATTAATTTTTATTACGGAAAAGATCAATATTCACTTGCTTGCTTCGGAAAAAGTTATGATTCTCGTTTTCTAAGCACCGAATACGCAGGAGGCTTTGTCGGCTCTCTTGCAGGAGTTTATGCAACAGGCAACGGAAAAAATATTAATAATTTCGCCGATGTTTTATGGACAGAGTACAGGGGGTTAGAATGATTTCACCTATTATCAGCAGCGGGATGATAATGCAGCGTGACGCCGCTTTCCCAATATGGAGCAAAGAAAAATTAATTGTCTCTTTTTTAGGAAAGAAATATGAATCAAAAGAAGTAAACTGCGTTTCAAATGAAAAGTGTAAATGGCTTATTACACTCGATCCTGTTAAAGCAGGCGGTCCTTTTGAAATGGAAATTGCAACTAATGAAACATCAATAAAAGTGAATGATATTTACTCAGGCGATGTTTGGTTATGCGCAGGACAGAGCAACATGGAAATGATGATGAACCGCCTGTGCGATGACTTCGGCGAAGAATGGGAAATTATAAAAGACAGCGAACCTTACGATTTCTCTTTGATTCGCCAGTTTAAAGTGCCGCAAACATGGGATTTTTCATCACCTAACGATGAATTGACAGGCGGACAGTGGCTTTGCGCCAGCGAACAAACCCTTGATCAATTTTCAGGGACTGCCTGGTTTTTTGCTAAAGAGTTTTACAAAAAATACCGTATCCCTGTCGCTCTTATAATGACAGCTTGGGGCGGCACTCCGATTGAGTCATGGATGAGCGAAGAAGCGTTACGCGATTTTCCTTTAAAAATTGCAGAAGGAAAAAAGTATGCAGATAACGCATACAGAGAAGAAATAACAAACAGCGCGAACAAGGCAGTTAATGAGTGGGAAACAAATACCAAAAATAATGATATAGGAAATACGCAGCAATGGCAAAAGCAAGAAACAGATATTTCAGATTGGAAAGTAATTTTTCTTCCCGGTGATTTTTCTTCTGTTACAGAGCTAAAATCTTTTTGCGGCGCAATCTGGCTTGCAAAAGATTTTACCGCCGGCGCAGATTTCGCCTCTCTTGATTCAAAGGTATGGCTTGGCACCATCGTTGATGCGGATACAGTTTATATAAACGGAACAGAAATAGGAAATACAGGCTATCGTTATCCTCCCAGAAAATATGTACCAAAAGGATTAATCAAACAAGGAAGAAACAGAATCGTTATTAGAGTAACATGCAATAACGGCGAAGGAAGCGTCACAACAGATAAGCCTTTCCAAATTTTTACAAACAATGAAACTATAGAATTATCCGGTACTTGGAAATATAAAATCGGCTGCACCTCCCCTGCCCGCCCTAGCGAATTTTTCTTTCAACGCTATCCATTAGGAAATTACAATGCGATGATCTCCCCTGTTTTAAAATTCCCGTTAAAAGGGGTGATATGGTATCAAGGCGAGTCTAATGAGGCTTCCCCTTATGAATACGAAAAACTTTTTAAAGCGATGATTCTTAATTGGAGAAAAAATAACAGCAAAGAACTTCCCTTTCTTTTTGTACAGCTGCCTTTATTCTGCCCTGTCTCTGAAAATAACGAGCAGCACAGATGGGCTGTGTTACGCGAAATGCAAGCGGCTTCTCTTTCCCTGCCTGAAACGGGTATGGCAGCCGCTTTAGATCTCGGCGAATGGAATGATATACACCCCATTAATAAAAAAGATGTGGGGATACGCCTTTTCCTTGCGGCGGATAAACTTTTATTCGGCGCATCTAATTCTTCGCCGGGACCTATGCTGCATAAATCAGAAATCAGAGATAAAAAGTTATATCTTTACTTTGATAATTGCGCGGAAGGTTTAACAACTAAAGCACCTTCTCTTTCATTACTTACTAGTTTTGCGATCTCTAAGACCATAAAAAAAGAAGATGATAATGTATATGTTTCCGTTATAAGCGGCGATGAAAGCGGTTCTTCAGAAACGCAGTACAGATTGCCGTCAGAAAAAATTAACGGTAACGAAATCATCATTGATTTATCAGGTATAAAAAATCCAGAAAAGATTTTATACGCCTGGGCAGATAACCCGAAAGACAGGCAATTGTATAACAGCGAAGGTCTTCCCGCACTGCCTTTTAAAATAGAATTAACAAAAGGAGAAAAAAATGTTTGACGCAGCAAAAACAAAAAACGATTTAATTGATTGGATTCGCGCTTATTTTGAAAAAAACGGACCGGGATGTAAGGCGGTAATCGGCATAAGCGGAGGGAAAGACAGCTCTATAGCTGCCGCTCTTTGCGTGCAGGCGCTTGGAGCGGACAGGGTTTTCGGCGTTTTGATGCCTCAGGGCAATCAGCATGACATCGGCTTTTCGCAGGATTTAGTTTCTCATTTGGGGATAAAGCACGTAACGGTAAATATTAAAGACACAGTGGATGCTCTTCTTGCAGAAATTAAAACATCAGGGTTAACTGCAAATAAAATTGCAACTGTCAACACACCCGCAAGGATCAGAATGACAACACTTTACGCCGTATGCGCGATTGTCAACGGAAGGGTTGTAAACACATGCAACATGAGCGAAGATCATGTCGGCTACTCGACAAAATTCGGCGACAGCGCGGGAGACTTCAGCCCTCTTTCTAATTTAACGGTTACGGAAGTGAAAGCTGTAGGAAGGGAACTCAATCTGCCTGCAAAGTTTATTGATAAATTGCCTGAGGACGGTCTTTCAGGTCTTAGCGATGAAGACAATCTTGGATTTACATACAATGTTTTAGACAAATATATCCGCGAAGGCATTTGCGAAGACGCGCAGGTAAAAGCAAAAATCGACAGATTGCATGAACTTAATTTGCATAAACTTTTACCCATGCCGAGTTTTGAGTTTAATAACTAATAAAGCCTTGAGCGGATGCTATTTTTTACTTTCCTGCGAGTCTAATAGTTTTAAATTCTCACAAGCACGAGAAACTTCGTTGCAAAAGGCATGAAAATTATTACTTATATATGGGTTACAAATGCATGGCGCTTGACCGAAAATGAAAAAAAATTGCGTTTTAATATAAAAAATTAAAAATTGTTTATTTTGAGAAGAAAGCGGAGAGATGAAAATCAATCGGGATAATGTTCACCTAATGATAGCTTAATTTGTTTCAAGTTCTATAATAATTTCTTCGAGCGGTTTGCCACTTTTTAAAAGTTTAATGGTTTTTTTTCGTTCTTCTATAATTGCTTGTTCTCTCTCATACCGTAAAGCCGCAGCTTCATTGTGACGGGCTTGAGCTCGCAGGCGTTCAAGCTCTTTAAATTCGGGGGAGACTGTTATTGTATTGTAGGCGTTTATGGCTCTTTCCATGATTTCTACCTCCAATGATTTTATTTTATCTAACTCTTCCTGTGTGTTCGCTTTGAATAGTGCCAGCCATAATTTTAACATATTTTTATCGATTATGTCATTAGAAAGTTTTTTTAATTCAAAAAAATGAAGGGTCATTTTGTCGGTTAATTCTTCGTGTCTTGTTACTTCTAAGGGACGGAATTCCGAGTGGAATTCTTTGCAACCCAATAGATTGAAGTTTATTATACTGATGATTATGGTTCGCGGAAGTTTTATATAATCGCCTCCGCTTTCTAATGAGTTTGAATATACTCTTGACCATTGAAATAATACTCTTTCCGGGTAGTCGCCTTCGTCTCTGACTTGAATTTCAAGGCTTATGTTTTTTCCGTCTACTATCATAATAATATCGAGCCGGCAGAATTTATCGCCTACTGCTTCTGAGGGCATTTCGGGGTTAGTTATCTCAAATTGAGTGATACTGTTTTTGGAAATTTGTAATAATTCGCAGACTAAATCTTTTAACAGATCAGGATATTGCACAAATAGAATTTTGAAAAGAGTGTCGTTTTTGAAAGTGTAGTCAAGTTTTTTCATTTTTTTATTCTCCGAGATATAGATTAAGGAACAAAAAAGATTGCTCCCTGTAACTTTTAAAAACTTAAAAGTTACAGCTATATATGGGTTACAAATGCGGCGAACCGAAGGTTCGAGTGCTTGACCGAAAATGAAAAAAAATTGATTTTTTTTGATACAACGATTATTTTTATATTTAAGAATTTTTATCGCCAAGACGCTAAGATGCGCAAATCCTTAAAAAGAGGTAATTTTTTCACTTGCACCTAACGGCATAAAAATATTTGCAAAGGGGGAATTCCCCCTTTACAAACTCTTACTTAAAAAGCCCGAATAGCACGGAACCGGTATACACATATGGTGACAGGCGCCATATGCGTGTCACCTACGACTTTGTCCATGTATCGCTACCAGATTGCCGTGTGTAAGTTCCGATACCGTCTGCTAAATATTTAGTACGTAAATCACCGGGGAAAGAATTACCAGAACCCAAAATGCTCGAACAGGGCATTTTGGAATTACCGTTTGTTAGGCGATGGTTGCGTTTATAAAATTATACTTTACTTAATATACAGACTTACATTTCATTTGATTTTCATCTAAGTTCATTTTTTTTAACATTGCGGAAGCACTTGCTTTGTTATATTCAGATTGAGCAGGTAATTTTTTTCCAAAAAGTTTCTTGACAGTGTTTTCAATTTCAGTTCTTTCCATTTTTTTCCCTCTTGGAGCTTTCCATTCTTTGGGTTTTTCAAAAATAGACGGCTTGCCTTTATGCTTTAAAAAAGAAAAAACTTCCTCAATAAAACATTTATCTATTGTTATGAGGAGTTTTAATAAATCATTATCTGAATATTCTAAAGCTACACCATGTAAAAGCCTGTTGCGATGCTTTGAAGAAAATTTTAACATAAGGTGTTCCAATTCCTTATAATTACCGAATGAATTTAATTCTTCATAATCAAGACCGCATAATTTGTATAGCGCCGAAAAAAAACGGTTTTTATCTGAATCGTAAAAATTTTCTGATACTTCTCTTGCATATTTAAATTGAATACCGTACATTCGTAACCCAATGAGGAGCAATCGTCTTGATAATTCCTCTACGCAATAATGAATGCGCAAAAAATAATCACAGGAAATCTCATCTTCTTTAAGTATATTTTTAAAATCTTTTAACGTCATTTTAGTACTCCTTTTTAAAATATAAAAAACAATGCAGAAACCCCTAAAGCTTTTGCATTGCTTTTGTTATTAGTTATTTAGCTTTTATTGCCTTTCGCAGCCAATTTCTCCACCTATTGTACTATTTGCTTGAAGATTTACAAGTAATTTTGCGCTATTTGGCGCGAACCCAATAAAACGTGGAGGATTAGGATTGATGCTCTGCCAATTTAAATGGGTATACGATTCATCCGGACAGTTAATTATATAGCCGACAGTAACGCCTAAATCGTTGCCAGCACCTGGGTTGTTTTTACGTGGGTTCTCTCCTAAGGACCAAACAATATCATTCATATTGAACCATTGTCCCTCGGCATTAGCACCTGAATCTGTTCTGGTAGCTTTAAACGTACCCGATGATATTTCATAAGAATCGGTCATGGTGGAACTATTTAGCCATACACCATCCCATGTACCGTAAAAGTACGGTTTAAAGCTCGCTTCTGTTAAGGCGCGGGTTTCAGCAGTCTCACCGCAAGCTGTACAGGTTCTTGTTTCTGTGCCGTTTAATGGGATTGCGGTGGGATAGGTTGTTATTTGCCAGTTCCAGTCGTGGACGTGGGGATCATCGCAGCCGGTAAACCCGAAACCAATCATCGCCGCTATGACGATAATTCCTACGATTGACGCTATTTGCATCTTTTTTGTCTTTTTCATTTTCTTTTCCTTTTCGGTTTTTAAACCGTTTTTGATTTTAATTCCTCATACAATCAGGAGCAAGAAGTAAAACTTCCTATTCCTGATTGTTATACCCCATCCATAGCGTACCGTAGTCCACAAGTACGTTATGAAATTCAGGTAGCTGCTGCCTTACTCATTCATCATTTTCCTCTTCGATTCTGTCTGCTAATTTCAAAAACGAATCATTCCAGTAGTTTCCTTCTTGGTATGCCAATAAACTGCCTTTCGGAACAACAATGCGAAGGTCAGTATTTGGCTCGATGGGGATAAGAGGAGGCTCTGTTCGATAGCCAAATGGGTTACTACCTATTGTTGTTATTCTGTCATTGCCGGAAAGCGTTGAATCCCATCTCTTTAGGGTAATAAGAATGAGGGAACATCTATCGAACGCTCTGTCGCCAATACTTTTCACACTGGCAGGTATGGTTATTTCTGTCAGTATATAGCAGTTTCTGAACGCGTAGTCGCCGATTGTTTGTACGCTGCTTCCAATTATTATTTTTTCAAGGTTAAAGCAGTCTCTGAACACCCAGTTACCGATACTTGTTACACTGTCGGGTATGGTTATTTCTGTCAGGCTTGAGCAGAAAGAGAACGCTCCGTCGCCGATTGTTTGTACGCTGTTTCCAATTATTATTTTTTCAAGGCTTGTCCAGGAGAACGCACCACTACCGATACTTGTTACACTGTCGGGTATAGTTATTTCTGTCAGGCTAAAGCAGTGACTGAACATCTCATCGCCGATAATTTTATTCTGTATTGTAATGCTCTCAAGGCCTGAGCAGTCAGTGAACGCTTTATAACCGATACTTGTTACACTGGCAGGTATGGTTATTTCTGTCAGGCCTGTGCAGTCATAGAACGCACGTTCGCCGATACTTGTTACACTGTCGGGTATGGTTATTTCTGTCAGGCCTGTGCAGAAAGCGAACATCACATTGCCGATAATTTCATTTTGTATTGTTATGCTCTCAAGGTTTTTGCAGTAAGAGAACGCTGCATCACCGATACTTGTTATACCGGCAGGTATGGTTATTTCTGTCAGGAATGTGCATTCACTGAACGCATTGTTGCTGATTTTATTTATGCCGTCATGGAATAATACTTTACTAACTTTTTCCTTAGAAAAATCACCAATTTCTGTTACCTGTTTACCTTCATATCTTGTTGGAAAAGTTAAAGGGAAATTAGGGTCATAATATCCACCACCAGTTTGCTTAGAGACACGATAAGCCGTATTATTGTTTATTAATGTATAGGAAAGACCACTGGTACTGTAAGTTGCATTACCATAATAATTGCAACCATCGTTGACACATTTTTTACTAATGGTTTCACTACCATCATTAGCTGCTGTAGCTGCTTGCACTATTTCATCTTGAAGAGTGTGTTTTCTTCGCTCTGTTGTTGCTGTATACCAGTCATCATAGATATATTTTTGACAATCTTCACAAAAAGGAACCATGCAATATTCATCATCCCCATCTATCCACTCAACATTTTTATTATGGTTACAGTTGCCTCCGCTTCCTCCGCCGCAAGCGCTCAGCCCGAACCCGATTATTACTATTAGAGCAATAATACCCAGAAATTTAATTGTGTATTTCATAAAAACACTCCTTATCAGTGTTATCCTGCCTGCGGACTAAAGTCCGATTTTGGCGGATAATCACATAGATTAATCCGCCCTCAAGGGCAGAATACGCTTCGATGAAGCACTCCCAAATGGGATATTAAAAGACAGAATAATCCGCCGTTTAACCAAAAAATTTGTTCTTCCAGACATTCTTAACTCCCAATTTTCAAGCACTTCTACGATTTCAATTTTTTCTCATACAAGATAGAAAAAGATAACACTGAAATTTCAAGTTGTCATGAGTAGTTTACGCACGAAACGCGTAATAAAAGACAATATTTTGGAATACAATTGTAAAAAATACGAGATTTTTTAATTTAATAATTTTTTATCGCCAAGACGCTAAGATACGCCAAGAACGCTAAGTTTTTTTTAATGCAATGATTTCGAACATCAGCTTGGCGTTCTTTGCGGGACTCTGCGCCTTTGCGAGAAATTCTTTTTAAAGATTTAAGAATTTTTATTGCCAAGAACCTTTATAACGCCAATATGTTGACGGTAGCGTTATTTTATACTATTATTTATTAAAGGTGTAATATGACAAAAGCAAATGTTAATGTAAAAATTGATCGAGACGTTAAGGAACTTGCAATAAAACTATTGGATCGAATGGGGTTGGATCAAACAACAGCGATAGAAATGTTTTACCGGCAGATTATCGCAGAACGCAGATTACCTTTTCAGCCTATTGTGTCATCAATTCTTGATGAACAGATTATTGCCGCCGCTATAAAAAATAATCCGAAAATGGTTGAACTTACCGCAGATAAAAACGGAAATATATTAATTGATAAGAAACTGCACCCGGAAGTATACGACTGGGCGGAAAACGGTTAATGAATCCATTTGAAATATTTATAACCTTTATTTCATGGGGAAGCGATGGGAAAAACCGGCCTATAATATATATTGATACGGGAACGCTTTTTAAACTGCCATTGTCTGCTATCAGTAATAAGAAGCCAATAGGACGATTGACAGAAACAGATAAGCAAAAATTACTTGAGTTCTTAAATAAATAAACATCGTGAAATAACTGAACAAGGATTAACGGCTTTTTTTATAGTTCGGAGTACTCTCCTAATGATTGGGAAAGTACTCCGAATAGTTGTCTTTGCTAATTATGGAGCTGTAAATGATCCGCTTGCTTTTCCATTACTAAAAGTTACTGTTAAACCACCGCTGGTTACAGGCGATCCCATGCTTTGACCTGGTGCAACCTCTGTGTCGTAAATGGCTACAGAGAAAGTCACTGTATCATTTCCTGTATAAACAGATGCCGAATTATAGACGGTCAACACAACAGAACCGTTGCTAATAAGAGCTGTTTTACCACTTGATGATACACCGACAAGAGAAGCAGATGTTGCATAAGCATATTGGCCGTTGTAAGTACCAAGACCAGTAATAGTCAGTCCTCCTGTTGTACCGCCACCACCGCCATCGCTGTCACAAGCGGTAAACGAGAACCCGATTATTACTGTAAGAGCAATAATCCCAAAAATTTTAAATGTATTTTTCATAATACAACTCCTTCGCGGTGTTTATGTCGCCGCCGACATATATTTAAATTTCCATACGGAAATTTATTACTAAATTACCGCCGGAATTTACCCTGCGTTTTTGTAAAAAATGAGAAATTTATGTTGTTTACTTTAATTATTATTTGGTTAACATGGGGGGGGGGGGGGGGGGGGGATACTTATTTCTTTTTCTGTGTCAAAACAATAAATTGTCATTATATCTTTACTCCTAAAAAATACTTTGTTCTTCCAGACATTCTCAGCTCCCAATTTTCAAACACTTCTATGATTTCAATTTTTTCTCATACAAGATAGAAAAATATAACACTGAAATTTCAAGTTGTCATGAGTAGTTTACGCACGAAACGCCAAATAACATACAATATTTTGGAATACAATTGTATAAAATACGAGAATTTTTTAAATTTAAAAAATTTTTATCGCCAAGACGCTAAGGTTCGCCAAGAACGCTAAGTTTTCACACCTGTTTTATTTTTTATTTCTGTTGATCTTTTTTTCAAAAAATGCTATATTAATGTATAGGAGAATTAAAATGGGAGTTAAGGTAAAACCTGTTCAATCAACAGAGATAAAGGATAAAAAAATCGCTCTCGAAGTAATTTCCCAGATTCGAAAACCAATACCGGCATCAGTATATAAAAGATTAAAAAGGAACGCAGAATACATTGACAAAGTGTTCCAGAAATGAGCAAAAGAATAATTATAAATCCGAAAAACGCAGTTAATTATTTTTATTTTCAAGAATTTTCACCTTCTGTTGTTTGCACCGGTTTTGATTGCGGAATAATTGAATATAATGATTATCTTTTAAATGATGCCTTGCGTTCTGCAGATGATCATATAGCATTTACATGGCTGCTTACAGAACGAGCAACTGAAAAAGTCACCGCATATATGTCATTAATTATGGATTCAATAAAATTGTCTTTTTCAGAAAAAGAACTTCATAATCTTAATTATCCGTTTAAAACAATACCTTCAATGAAAATTGCAAAACTCGCAGTAGATATCAATTTCTCAAAAAAGTATAAGGGTATTGGAACATTTATGATTGACAGTGCTGAACGAATAGCATGGGCATGTAATAACCAATATTGCGCCGCCCGTTTCCTTACCGTAGATGCCGACATTGAACACGACGAAGGTGTTCTCGCTTTTTATGAGAAAAACGGTTTTATTCCAAATGCTGAACTTTTTAATAAAAACCGTAAAACAATCAGCATGAGAAGAGATATATTTCAATGAGGTTATTTAGCTACAAATCCCGCAGCTCTGCTCTTGTTTTCACGCCTGTTTTATCGTAAATGCAGGAAAGGATATTCTCTACAGTGCGCCGGCTTAGACCAAGACGTTCTGCTATCATTTTGTTTGGATACCCGCTTTTTATCATGGCGAATATTTCCATTTCGCGTTTTGAAAGAAGACTCAGAATATCTGCAACTTCATCTAATTTTGATTGTACGCAATCGTCAATATAATTGATTCCGGAAAGCGCATTGATTAGAGCGTTTTCCAACTCTGACACACTTCTGCGTTTGCACATATAAACATTTACACCTTTACTTATTGCAGCACTCACATATACAAAGTCATCATACGAAGTATAAACCGCTGTAATCGGTTTCTTTTTATTGTTTGCCTGAAGCCATGGGATAATATTTAAACCAAGCCCGTCTTCAAGCTGGATATCAAGAAGTAATATATCAGATGCAGTTTCAGATAACAGCTCTTTTGCATTTTCCAGGCTGGAAGCTGTTCCTGTTATGCGCCATTTGCCTGTTTTTTCAAAATAAGAGACTAACCCTTCTTTCACAATCGGATGATCTTCAACAATGATGATACTTGCACAGACTGAGTTTTTAAAATCTTTTTGTATTGTTTTATCCAATTGCAGACTCCGTAATTAATTCAATTCTGACCATAAGACCGTTTTCGCTTTCGCTGATAAAATTAAGTTTCGCTCCGATTATTTCCGCTCTTTGACGCAGGCTTCTTATACCAAGCCCGTTTTTATATCCGTTATTTTTTTCTAAACCTACTCCTTCATCAGAAATACAAATTAAAATATTGCCGTTTGCATTCCGCCTGACTACAAATGATGCATTCTTTGTTTTGGAATGTTTCTCTATATTGTTAAATGATTCTTGAACCATGCGGAAAAGATGAAGCTGGTTTTCCGCGCAAATGAGCGAAAAATCAATCTCATCATCAATCGAATATGCACATTCAATTCCTGTCCGTTTTGCAAACTGAACACAAAAGTGCAAAAGCGCATCTTTTAAATAAAGACATGAAAAATCAGGGGGCATTAAATTAACACAGATAGACCTTATTTGATTTGAAACTTCAATATCATGCACATTGGGAAGAATTGTATCGTGCAGTTCTCTGGAAATTCTCCTGCGTTCGGTTTCAAGCCCTTCTATCATCAAGTAAGAAAATTCGCGGCTTAATTTTTCCTGCTCGCGTGTTTTTTGTATTGATAAATAAAGATAGCACAGCAATAGCATGAGGACAGTATTAAAAATAAAGAAAAGCCAGACAAGAAGAATATAGGTTTCTATTCCGCCCGATAAGGTAGCACTATCAATCATTAGTAAAATATTATATATTTACTGAGATATGCGCAAGATAATAAGTATTATCGTTCTATGCCTTACAGGCGTTTTTTTAAATATGATTATTTACAGATTATTTAATATGCTCGGCATTCCTTTATATGCTGATACCATTGCAACGATTGCCGTAACTTTCACAGGAGGTCTTTTGTGCGGAGTTTTATGCGGCGCGCTTACTAACATTATCGCTCATTCAATTAATTTCTGGAGCTGGGCAGGTTATTTATTTGCGCTTTGCAATATAGCTACAGCATTTATTACATGGATGTTTTGCAGATTCTTCCCCAATCAAATGAATCTTACTGGAAAAAAAGCGCAAACGGATACTCTATCCTTGCCGCAACAAAGTAATAAACTAAGCGGTGTAATGGACAGAATAGTAATTTTAAGCCTGCTGTCATTCGCGCTGTGCATTGCCATGAGCATTTTAGGCGGATTTATTTCTACTATCATTGTTACAATTACCCCCCCTCTCGGTGACAGATCAGACCTTCCCGGCATACTTTCCGCCACCATGTTCACAAAGCAAGTGCCTCTTATTTTAAAAGAAATACTTTCGCGCATCCCGATTAACAGCATAGACAGATTGATCTCGGCTTTCGGCGGTTACGGAATTGCATTGGGGATTAGGGCTTTATTGATAAGGATTAACTGAAGATTTTAATATAACCGCTTCAGAGTGTTTCCCGTACAAATGCGTTATTTATTACATCATCATTTTTTAAAACATTATATGTTTTTCGAGAAAGTAAAATTTCAGGGTAATTCAATTCTAAAAGCTCTCCAGCGTTGTTGTAATTTCTGTTAACATACAATCTTTAACAATAAGTTTACCATTGTTTCTGGATAGTATAAAAATGTTTTCTGGTTCATCATAATTATAATCAATAACAAAATCAATATCTTTAAAATTAAGTCTTGCTTTCACCGCTTTTTCTTGTAAGGTTAACCTTAAGTTTTTTATTGAATCAAGTTTTTCTAATACTTTAATAAACGGTTCAATTTTTGATATATCAAAATTAATATTTCCATTAATTGATTTATATCTTTTTATTGCATCAAGAAGGATTTCATTTTCAAATATTTCTTTATTGTTAGTCGATATATTTTGTGTTTTAATTAATTCGTTATTTGAATTTAATGTCAGCGAGAATGGAATCCCTCCCCGCATTACAGATTGTCTTAAGAATAGATTTATCGCTTCTGACATGGTCATACCAAGCTGCTCAAAAAGCGCAGAAGAGGCGGTTTTTATATTTTCATCAGTTCTTACTTGTATTGTGGGCATATAAACCTCTATACTAAAATATATAATAAATTTCCGTATCTGTCAATACATTGTAGTTACAATAGAAGGTTGTATTTTTTATATTAATATCATACCTTTATTTATAATATAACACAAATAAATCCCAACATGAAAAAATATAAAAATAAGTGTTAATATTTCAGAGTTTTTGCCGAATATAGTAATGTCAGAAATATACAGTTTAAAAATAAACATAAACTTATCTGACAAGCAGCAGCATGGACGCTTCTGCCCCATAGTATCAAGGAGGATCAAATGATCATCAATCACAACCTCAGCGCAATGTTCGCTGACAGGTCACTCAAGGTAACTCAAGTTTACCTCACCAAAAACATGGAGAAACTCTCCTCGGGTCTTCGGATCAACAGAGCCGGCGACGATGCATCAGGTCTTGCTGTTTCAGAAAAATTACGCAGTCAGATTAGAGGTCTTAATCAAGCTTCAACCAACGCGCAGAACGGTATCTCTTTTATCCAAGTTTCAGAAGGTTATCTTCAGGAAACACAGGATATCCTGCAGCGCATAAGGGAATTGGCTGTCCAGTCTGCAAACGGTATCTACAGCGAAGAAGACAGAATGTACATCCAAGTTGAAGTATCCGCTCTTGTTGCAGAAGTTGACAGGATTGCAAGCCACGCTCAGTTTAACGGTATGAACATGCTGACAGGGCGCTTCGGCAGACCAATCGGTGAAAATGTCGTAACAGGTTCAATGTGGCTGCATATCGGTGCAAACATGGATCAGAGGACACAGGTTTTCATCGGCACAATGACAGCGAAAGGTTTGGGTATCCGCGAAATGGATGACAGGTTTATCAGCCTTGAAACACCTGATAACGCAAACATGACCATCGGCATTATGGATAGGGCGCTCAAAATGGTCAACAAACAAAGAGCAGACCTTGGCGCTTATCAGAACCGTTTGGAACACGCGGTTCGCGGCTTAGATGTTGGAGCTGAAAATATGCAAGCATCTGAATCGAGAATCAGGGACACCAACATGGCACAGCAAGTGGTCGACTACACAAGAGATCAAATCTTAAGCCAGGCAGGAACAGCAATGTTAGCGCAGGCGAACCAGAGAGCAACATCGGTATTATCATTACTTCAATAAAACATCATTCGTTTAATTAGTAATTAAAAGGTTGATCTGATATGTTTCAGATCAACCTTTTTTTATTGGATTAAAATGCTTGTTTTTCTTTTTGTTTATGATATATTTAAATAAATATTAATGATAAAGGAAGTAACATGAATATCAGAAAATTTGTAGATAAGAAATACGAAAAGATGACTCTTAAGGAACTTGTCAGCGCTCCTGTTGACGCGCTTCAGGGGCTCAGTGAAGGTGATGCTAAATTATTAAAAGAAGCTTTCAATGTAAAAACCATTGCGGATTTAGCTAAACTTAAATATGTTAAATGGGCAAAAGCAATTTGTCTGCTTGCTGAAGGCGAAGAATAACAGTAAAAGCAATGAATATAAATAAATTACTGCAAGAAGAATATCATGATATGTCTTTCAAGGAACTTTCTTCAGCTCCTTTTAATGCAATTAATGGTATTGATGAAGATATTGCAGAACGAATCAGAGCCTCTTTTAAACCTCATTCCCTTTCTAAATTTGTAAATATTGCAGATGCCATAGTCACACTTGCCGAAGGCGAAGTATCAGAAGATAATTGATCTGTTCTCTGTTTTATTTTTATGTTAACATATGATAACCCATGACAAAACTAAACGCCGGGCACATAATTGCAGCTCTTCAGGAAGAAGGTTCAATAGCTAACAGATTACCATCTTACGAACCGCGCCAATCTCAATTAGACCTTCTTGATTTAATTATCCGCGCTTTTAACGAAGACGCTCTTTGCATGGCAGAAGCGGGGACAGGTGTCGGCAAATCATTTGCGTATCTTCTGCCTGCGATGCACTTTGCACTTGCAAATAAAGAAAAGGTTGTAATTTCTACTGCTACCATTACCTTGCAGCAGCAGCTATACGAAAAAGATATCCCGCTTGTTGCAAGTGCGATTGGCGAAAAAGTAAAAGCTGTTCTTATGAAAGGAAGAGGCAACTATCTTTGCCTTCGCCGCCTTGAAGATGTTTTAAACGAGCCGCCGTTAGTTGATGATGAATACGATGAAGTAAAAAAAATAAATGAATGGGCGCAAAAAAATACTACAGGCTGTAAATCCGATCTTTCTTTTTTGCCTTCCGATTTTGTTTGGTCATCCATCTGCTCTGAGTCTGATTTATGTTTGGGTATTCATTGCCCTTACAAAGAACAGTGTTTTATTCTTGCGTTACGCAAAACTGCCCAATCTGCTGATATTATCGTAGTGAATCATCATCTGCTTTTCGCAGATTTAGCGGCGCGCTATCAAGGGGCAGGTTATGAAAACTCTGTTGTGCTTCCTCCTTTTAACAGGCTTATTATTGACGAGGCGCACACTATAGAAAATGCCGCAACTTCTTTCTTCTCCGCTGAGTTCGGGCGCACAGGTATAGTTAAACAGTTGGGGAAACTTTATCACAGACGCAGGGGAAATAACCGCGGGCTTTTAATAAGATTAATCTCCCTTCTCCCTTCAAGCGCTGATCCCTTAGATGAAATGGCAGACGCAATTGAAAAAATCCGCACACGCGCTGAAGAACTTGATAATTGCGCTTTGGAAATCTGCGGAATGGACGGGCTTTTCAGACTCTCCCCTGCCGCAGATGAATCATTTTTAAAGAAAAATCTCTTTCCTTATTTTAAATCTTTAAATAAAGAAATTAAAAAACTAACAAATATGATCCGCGATTTAACTGAAAATTTTGATGAAGAGCAGGCAAACGATCCTTGCGTTTATGAAATAAAAACAATTATAAAACGCCTTGAAGGTATAACAGAAATTTGCGAAGTATTTTGCAAATATAAAAAACATGAAGATGATATTTTATGGATGGAAAAACACAGAAGCTCAAATAATTCTAATAATTGGGCAGTTTTTACAAGAACCCCTCTTGATTTGGCGCCCATATTAAAAGACAGTGTTTTTGCACCTAACAAAACGGTTGTTTGCGTATCTGCAACATTAGCGCTTAACGATGATTTTTCTTTTTGGGCATCTAACTGCGGAATAGACAGCCTTCCAAAACGCAAAGTGTTATCAGGCTGCTTCCCTTCTCCTTTTCCTTATTCAAGCGCGGTATTGCTTGCCGCTCCCAAAGACGCTCCCCTTCCCGATGAAAACGGCTATCAGGAATTTGTTGACAAGGCTGCAACCGATCTTGCATCTGTTGCAGGCGGATCTGCTTTAGTCCTTTTTACTTCTTATCAATCTTTAACCAGCGCATTTGCGGCTGCAAAAAACGAATTAAACGCTCAGGGGATCCGCTGTCTTAAACAGGGCGATGATGATCGCACCCGTCTTTTGCAAGATTTTTTATCAGATACTAAATCTTGCCTGTTTGCAACAGATTCATTTTGGGAAGGGGTTGACGCACCGGGCGACACACTGCGCCTTGTTATAATCTGCCGCCTGCCTTTCCGCACACCGGGAGACCCCGTCTTTGAAGCGCGAAGAGAGGCGGTGCAAAAAAGAGGCGGCAACCCATTTATGGAACTTTCCCTGCCTCAGGCTGTTATGAAGTTCAAACAGGGCTTCGGGCGGCTTATGAGAAGAAGCGCAGACAGAGGGGTTGTTGCGGTTTTAGACGGCAGATTGCTTAAAAAAACATACGGACAGCTGTTTTTACAAGCATTACCGTCAACTAAAACCAGTTTTGATAATTTCAATAATAATATTAATGATGTAGAAAATTTTCTATATTAGTGATATAATTATTGAAAAATATGTCAGAAATAACAGAAAATAATATAGAAACAGTAAACCCGGAAGAGCATACAGAAACACATTTTGAAAAATTCCTTGTTTTTTCTATCATGGAAAAATTATATTGTTTCCCTTCCCGATTAATCGGAGAAATTGCTCTTTTTGATACGGTATATCCGTTGCCGCTTTTACCTTCTTTTGTTCTCGGAGTTGTCAACAGATACTCGGTTCCTTATGCCTTATTCGACATCGGTCTTTTATTTTATAAAACGCCGCTTTACAGCGAACTTAGAAAAGGCGATGCAGCCGGTGTTTCGCGAAAAAAGGTTTTAATTTTTAAAGACGAAATTGATAAAATCGCAGTTCTAATTGATGACGTAACAGGAATAGCCGATATACAGCAAGAAAATATTTTACCGATAGAAAGAAATGCAGAAATAAATGATATAACAGAAGCAATCAGCGCATCATTTAAATGGAACGATGAAAATGTATTTGTTATTGATATTCAAAAAATTTTAACAATGGTTGGCGGAGAAACATTTTAATGAGGGTTTTTCTTTGTTCTTATAACAATTATTCACTTGCTATCCCTATGGATTTAGTTTCTTCCGTCATGCTTTATAAAAAAAATACCGATAAAATCAGCGCAATATCAGATAACAATAATACTTATATTTCACTTCCTTTGCTTTTAAATTGTAATAATTTAAATATACATCATGGTATAGTATTAAAAAATACATTAGACACAAACGATGAAACTTCCGATGATCAATCTTCTTCGCAAAAAATAAAAAATAAAATAATTTTACTTACTACAGAAATAGAATGTGAAACAGAAATACCAAATGACATTATTTTCCCTATCCAAAAATCAATAAAGAAAATTACTTCTGATATTTATATTTCAAATAATATTCAGTTTTCTGAAATTTTTAACGGTTTATTTTTTAAAGCAGGCAATTTAGTTCTCTTATTAAATCCATTGCCGTTAAATCATTATACAAAAAAGGAGTTAGTATCATGATCAAAACAATTATTGTTGATGACAGCCCTTTAGTTCGTGATATAATCAAGGATTTTTTACAAAGCGAAGGCTCCTTTGAAATAATTGCGGAAGCTGAACACGGGCAAGACGGTGTTGATAAGGCAAAAATTCTTGATCCTGATCTTATCACTATGGACTTTAATATGCCTGTAATGGACGGGCTTACCGCAATTGAAGAAATAAGAAAATTCAGCAATTGCGGCATTGTAATGATAAGCACTCACGATACAGCAAAGATGGCGTATGATGCAACCGTAAAAGGAGCGCATGATTTTTTTGCAAAAGATATTTTTACAACTAACATGAGCGACAGGCAAAGAAGCGATATATTTAACACTTTAAAACAAATAACAAGTATAAAGAAAAAAGCACCCTTACTGAAAGAAAATATAAAAGACTCTTCTAAGGCAATTCAAAAAATAAACTGTATAGTTATCGCCTCTTCTACCGGAGGTCCAATGGCTTTATGCCAGCTCTGTTCAGGACTTCCTGAAAACTTTCCTGTTCCTATTCTAATTGTTCAGCACAATACATCAGGTTTTGATAAGGGATTTGTTCAATGGCTTGACGGTTATTCAAAACTCAGCGTCACTTTGGCAGAAAAAGATATAATTCCTTTTAAAGGTCATGTATACATCGCTCCTACCGATAAGCATTTAATTATCGGAGAAAAAGGAATTGATTTTGATGACAGCGATCCTATTAACAATCAAAAACCTGCTGCGGATATACTTTTTAAAAGTGCATCAGAAAAATATAAAAACGCCATTATCAGTATTGTCCTTACAGGTATGGGAGATGACGGAGCGGCAGGCACTCGTTATGTGAAAGATGCAGGCGGTATAACAATCGCTCAAGATGAATCATCTTCTATGATCTACGGAATGCCTGAGGCTGCTGTAAAAACAGGCTGCATCGATATGATTCTTCCTCTTAATGAAATTGCAAATAAATTAGTATCATTAACTTCTGTAGGTGTATAAATAATGATTGAATATATCGTAGAAAACAAAAAAAATAATGTTTCAGATTCTTCTGATCGTACAGCCTTAACTTCCCCTTTAATCAGTGAAGGCTCTCCTCCTGAAGAAGTACTTTCAAATCCTGCTTTGCTTTTTTTATATTACAGAATAGAACAAATACTGGGTATAAAAGCAGGAACAGATGCACTTATAAAACTAAATGAATTTTTAGAAAAAAAATCAACTTCTACTTTTATAAAAAATCCTTCTGCATATGATTATTTATTAACATCACGCGAGCATATATATAAAATAGCCAAGTTTATTACTGTAAACGAAACTTATTTTTTCAGAGAAGGATGTCACTTTGAATTATTATCATTATTTCTTCCTGATTATTCTAAACTAAAAAGACCTTTGCAAATTTGCTGCGCTGCTGTTTCTATCGGCTGTGAAGCGTACAGTATTGCAATGCTATTGGATTTTTATAATAAAAAAGGCATAGAACTTGAATATTGCATCGATGCTTTTGATATTGATGCAGAGGTAATAGAAATTGCAAAAGAGGGGCGTTACACTGCAAATACATTCCGCACCGATACTTCTTCATGGAGGCATATTCTGGATTCTTATCTTATTCTTGATAATAATACATATGTTGTCCCGCAGATTATCCGCAAAAAAGTAAATTTCTTCCCTCATAATATTATGAGGGGATTAAATAAACATTATGATGTTATTTTCTTTAGAAACTCATTAATTTATTTTACATCAAAAAACAGATTATCTGTTATTAATAATTTATCTGATGCTTTATTTTCTAACGGATTGCTTTTTTTAGGTATATCTGAAACCGCTTCTATAAAACATCCTTTGCTTGCAAGTTGTTTTACAAATAATATTTTTTATTTTCAAAAAATTCCTTCGCCTATACATACTAACATAATAAGACATGAACTTCCCGATCAAATTAATAAGGTATTTACAGAAAGTAAAGAACAAGAACCTGATTTTTTTAATACTTCTATTCCCCAGTCAAAGGAGACGGAAATTCTTGTTAATTGTTCTGAAACAGCCAATGTTTTAAAAAAAGACGAAGGAAAAACAAACGCGCAAAATGTATTGGAGAAAATAAATGAGAGCTCCAATACAGAGACAATATCTTTTTGCGGCAGCAGTTTTGCAGCAGCGGTATCTTATTATTTAAACACAGAAGATTTTAAAAATGCAAATCTTGTTTTAAATATTTTAGAAAAACATAATAAATGCGCTTTAACTTTATTTTTACGTGCAGAATATTATTATCTTACAGGAAATACGGAAAAAGCAGAGAATATATATCAAGAAGTTACTTTTAAAGATAAATTTTTCTGGCCCGCATTTTACCGTATTGCTGTAATTGCATCAGACGGCAATATCACAAGGTTTGAATATAAAATAAATAAAACAATTGACAGCATCGAACTTATGCAAAAAGAAAAAAAGTTTAATCAAGAATATAATTATGAATGTTTTATGGGCGGCTTTTCTCCTGATTATTTTATAAGAATCTTAGAGAACAAATTAGCAGAAAAACGAGGTAATTAATGAATATAAAGAATTTTAAAATAATTGCAAAACTAACCATTAGTGCGGCTGCATTTATTTTACCGCTTGGAATAATGCTTTTTTCCATTATTTCTATCTCTGTTGATTCTATCGAAAAAGATAAAAGAGAATTAAAAGGCTTAAGTGTTATCCGCCCTGCCCTCGCGCTTTTGCATATCATACCTCAATATGTTCAAAGTTCATTTGAAACAAATACTTCTTTAGAAAGGAGTTTTAACCTAAAAGAAAATGCAACTAATTTATTAAACGAACTAATCGATAACTATTATGATTATTTCGGAGAAGAAATAATTTTTATTTCCCCTCAATCGCTTTTAGAAAATTGGAATCATGTTTTAAATACAAGAATTCGCGAGACTGTTGCATGGTCATACAGAGCTTTAATTCAAGACCTGTATAAACTTGTTGTCTACACAGGAGATATTTCAGGGCTTATTACAGACAGCGAAATTGAAAGCGCGTATTTGATTGCGGCAACCATTCAAGAATTGCCTCAAGCGCAGGAAAGAATGGTTATTATGTGGAATTTGCTTAGAATGATAGAGGACGGCGCTTTTACGCAAATGAGAAGAGCAGAACTTTTACGCAACCTTGATTTACTGGTTTATTCCGATAATTTACGTATTCAAAACAGATTTACGACTACGCAAGGATTAAAAATAAATCATAATAACAATGCAGAAACTTTTGAAACACTTTTAAAGGGAATAGTTGACAAAATAGTAAATTTTTCTAACTTTGTAGAAAATGCTCTTTCAGAGCAAAGCATTTCCGAACAGGCTTTACCTGCAATTTATGATGCTGCTAATCAGGCAAACGAGGCTATTTATCTTTTGCAAATTGCTTCTCTTAATAGGTTAGAAGAAGTAATTTTATTAAGAATGAGATTTTATTCAATCCGCTTAACTATTTCTTTAGTTGCTGTTGCTTTATCAACCTTTATTGCATTTTTCCTGATTCTTAATACTACTCATAATATACGCAAATCCACTTTAACTATGAGTGATGTTTTTAAACGTCTTGATGAAAACGATTTATCTGTAAAAATAGAGAACGCATCAAATGATGAACTTGGTGAGTTTATGAAAGCCTTAGATGCTTTCTTGGAAAAATTAAATATCGCTTTCGGAGCATTTACAAAGTCTGCATCAATGGTGACAACTGCCGTAATGGAAATGTCATCATCTTCTATGGAATTAACAGCGACTGCAAATGAACAATCTGCAAGTATTGCAGAAATTGTCAGCACGATGGAAAATAATAAAAACCTTTCCGCACAAGCATCTGAAAAAACCAAAGAAGTTGCAAACATGGCGGGACGTACTCAGGAATTAAGCAGGTACGGAGCTGAATTGCGCGATGCCAATGAAGATATGATGTTCGATATCAGATCGCAAAATGCAAAAATTATCGAGATTATTAAAAATCTTGCCGATATGCTTTCCAGAATTGATGAATCAATCCAATTGATAGATTCAATTGCAGATAACACAAAATTAATCGCGTTTAATGCCGCTTTAGAAGCATCATCATCAGGGGAGGCTGGATTGCGTTTTTCTGTGGTTGCAAGTGAAATAAGACGCTTTGCAGATAATGTCGTTGAATCTGTTGTTGAAATAAAAGAAAAAATCGCCGAATTGCAGGAAGCGTCTCATTCATTAATAAATGAGGCTAATGACGGCACTCTTGCCATTGATACTGGTTATCAAAGAATGGTTGAACAAAAAGAAGTTTTTGAAAACATTGTTGAAGTATCCAAAAATGTTGCAATTAATTCACAGCAAATTTCAAGTTTAAGCAAGCAGCAGGAATTAGCATCTGCACAAGTTTTTTTAACCTTAAAAGAAATTTCTTCCGGTGTTAATCAATTTGTTACAGCAACTAATGTTACATCGGATACAATCAGAAAATTAAATAGTATGTCAGTAGAATTAAAACAAACTCTTTCAAAATATCATACTAATATTGACAGCGGAAATAAATAAGAAGGAAAATATTATGAACTTTAATTTATTAAAAGAAAATATTAATAAAGATGAGTACAACGGAGAAAAACTAATCGGCAATCTTCGTCTTTTGCTTTCATTTATTTATATAGTTAGTTTACCTTTAATTTCTTTGATTAGAAATACAGAAGGATACGGACACACACCTTTTCGTGCACATATTTTTACAACTCTCTTTCTTTTATATTCTATTTATTTGGTTTTTTATCTTCATAAAAATAAATCCATTCATCATATTTTTAAATATGCGGTAGTTTCATTTGATATGATACTTATTAGCGGCTGTATTTGGATTACATGTACATATCCGCTGATATGCCCTCCTGTTATTTATCTTTCAATGCAATCTCAGTTTTATATCATTCTTATTCTGTTCGGCTCTTTCAGATACAGTGCTCCATGCGCTGTGTTTTCCGGAATTTTTGCAGGTCTTTGCTATTTAGTTGTAATTCTTGCAAACGCAAGCGCGCTTAATTTACCTTATATTGCAATCATTGAATCAAATAATATAAATTTTACAATACCTCTTTATAATGAGTTTTTCCGCATTCTTGCAATGGCAGTTGCAGGTTTAATAACAGGTATTGCAAGCAAACGTTCTTTTAAACTTTTTAACAATATGATAGAAACACAAGCAGAGGCTGCTCAAACATCATTAAAAACAATTGAACAAACACGCAATATATCACAAATAATTCAAAAATCAACTGACGAAATATTTTTATCTTCTAAAAATATTTTTTCTACAGCAAATAATCAAGCGGCAACTGTTCAGGAAATTGAAAGCACTATAAATGAAAATACAAAAATTGCAGTTGATATTGCAGAAAAAACATCTAATGTTGCTGCAATATCATCAAAAATGGAAACAAATGTAAATCATGGTTTTAGTATCCTTAAACGCAATATTGATCAGTTAGAAGATATTAAAAACAAGAATGACGGTGTTATATCCGGCATTAATGATTTAGAAAAACAGATTATAAAAATAAGAGATATTATAGAAACAATAAATGCGATTACAGATCAAACAAAAGTTATTGCATTTAACGCCGCTTTAGAGGCTGCAAGTGCAGGTGAACACGGCAAACGTTTTTCGATTGTATCAAGCGAAGTAAACCGCTTAGCAGATGATATTGCATCTCTTACAAAAGAAATCCGCAAACAGGCAGATACTATGCAAAAGTCATCCGCTTCACTTATCGGATCAAGCAATGAAAGTTCAAAAAAAATAACAGAAGGAAATGATTTAATTAAAGAACTTGAATCAATTTTTAATGAAATACATCATGGAGCAGAAGAAACCTCTGCCCAAGCCAAAACTATTACGGTCTCTACTCAAAAACAGCAAAAATCTTCCGAGCAGATAAATATTGCTATCTCTGATATTGCCAAAGGGCTTTCCAATTTTCTTAACTCAACTAAATCCGCTTCATCCTCTGCGGAGGCTCTAATGAAAATGATGCAAGAACTTGGAACAATTTTAACTAACAATAATGGAAACGGAGATAAAACATGAAAATAAAAGTTTCCATTATTCAGGATCAATATGGCAATAGATAAATCAAAATATATTAAAAAATATATTGACGAAGGTCTTGAAAATATCACTATTTCAGAAAATTTACTTTTTGATATAAAAGAAGGCGTTTCTGTAGAAGACGATCTTTCTACTCTCTTGCGTTCTCTTCATACACTAAAAGGTTCTTCTAAAATGCTGGAATTTAACCGTATAGAAGAACTTACCCATTCCATAGAAAGTGTATTTGTCGCTTTCAGAGAGCATCGAATCGGTTTATCAGATAATGCTGTTAAACTTATTCTTGCTTCTCTTGATTTATTAAAAGAAGGTTTGAATACAATAAGCCAAACAAAAGAAGATAATATTAATATTACAGAATATGTTAAAAATCTATATTTACTTGGAGCAAACGAAGAATATATTTTACCTATAGAAAATAATAAAGAACAGTTTACAGCTAATAATATTAGTGAAAATGAAATAGCTGATAACGAACAGTTTTCAGAAGAAAATATAAAATCAACAAAACAAAAAAAAGATATAAAAACAGAAAATATAAGGGTCTCCCTTGAAAAAATAGATAATATTATCAGAAGCATCGCTACTTTGCAGTCTTTAGAAATTCATGCTAAAAGTATTTCGCAGGACAGCGTTGTTCTTAATTTGCTTATAAAAGAAAATTCAAAATTAATCAAAGAAATAATTAAAAACGATCCTGCGTTAGCCGCTAATTTCAGGAAAGTTGAAAGATTAAGCGAAAAGTTATTTTCTTCTTTAAGAAATTACACGCAAGATGCAGGAAATCGAATTAGAGGGGCTTATGATAATGTAATATCGCTTCGCACTCTTCCGATTTCCACAATCTTTGACAGTTATCCGCGCTTTGTTTATCAAACTTCAAGTGAACTTGGAAAAAAAGTAGCTTTAACTATAGAAGGCAAAGAAAACGAAATTGATAAAAATATAATTGAATCATTATCAGAAGTTTTCATGCATATGGTGCGAAACGCAATTGATCACGGGCTTGAAACACCGCATGAACGTGTCAATAAAGGAAAAGAAGAAACAGGCAGACTTTCTATTATATGTTCAAGAGAAAGCGGAAGCATGAAAATCGTCATAAAAGATGACGGAAGAGGAATAGACCTTGAAAAAATAAGAGAAAAAGTAGTAAGGGAAGGATATGTCGCCCAAGCTACTGCCGCTTCATTAACAAAAGAAGACCTTACAAATTATATTTTTCAAAGCGGTTTTTCTACGTCAGGGGCTATCAGTAATATTTCAGGCAGAGGCGTAGGAATGGATGTAGTGCGGGATACCGTTGAAAATTTAAAGGGGAGCATTACAGTAGAAAGCACTTTAGGAGAAGGAACTGTTTTTACAATTATTGTTCCTCTGTCTATCGCAGCTCTTATGGGCTTCCCTATTGAATGCGGAAACATGAAATTTATAATTCCTTCTACATTTGTTGACAATATATTACTTGTTAACCGTCAGGATATTATTACTGTAGTTGATCGTCCGGAAATTAAATACAATAACCGCATTATAAAGATTTTTTATCTCAGCCAAATCCTTAAAATTAAAACTGATATTAATAATCAAAGCGACACTATTTTTGTTGTTATAATACGTTCTTATGATGATGTCGCAGCTCTTGCCGTTGATAATATTGACAGCATGAGGTCTGTTATTCTAAAGAAAATGCCCGTTTTTTTAGAAAACATGAATATTTTTTCCGGGATAGTTTTAAACGAAGATTATGAGATGGTCAGCGTCCTTCATATACCGTCAATAATAAAAATTGCAAAACGCATTAAAACAATTGATATTAAAAAGCAGAATATCGAATCTGAAAAACTTCGTAAATCCATTCTTGTTGTAGATGATTCTCTTCCGACACGGGAAATTGAAAGTGAAATTCTCCAATCCGAAGGATACCTTGTAGATACAGCATCAGACGGAGGGCAAGCTCTAAAGGCTGCAAAATCAAAACATTATGATCTTATCTGCACAGATATAAATATGCCTGTTATGGACGGGTTTATGCTGATAGAAAATTTAAAAAAACATGAAGAACTTTCTAAAATACCTGTTATCGTTATTTCTTCTAAAGAAGACTTAGACGATTTAAAACGCGCATTTAAACTCGGCGCATCAAGATATATTGTTAAGAATTCTTTTAACAATCAGAATCTTTTAGAAGCGGTTCATGAATTAATAGGCGGTATCCATGAGCGATGATAAAAAACGAATTCTTGTTATAGAAGACTCTGATATTTTCGCTGATATACTTATAAGCCAATTTGATTCAGAAAAATATATTACACAAAGGGCTGTTAACGGTTTTGAAGGAATCAAACTTGTTTATTCATTTTTGCCTCATTTAATTATTACTGATATTGAGATGCCGCTTTTAAAAGGTTATCAGGCGACAAGACTTTTAAAATACAGAAAAAACACAAAAAATATCCCTATTATAATGCTTACTACCTTAAATGAAACAAAAGATAAATTTTGGGCTGATCAAACAGGCGCCGATGATTACATAATAAAATCCCCTGATAATTTTAATCCCTTATTTGCATCTATAGAAAAACTAATTTCTATGTCAGATAACATTGATTTTTCTGCAATAGAAAAAGAAAGTAAAAAAATTACAGATACATCAATAATAGAAATGATTAATAATCATTTGGATAATAAACTTTTTCAGTCTACTGTTATAGGATTATTAACAGAATTATCAAATAAAGTTCATTCATTAGAATTAGTTGTAAACGGAATATTTGATTTACTTAAAACAATTTGCGAGGCAGAGTTTATAACATTAATGATATGCGCAAATAATAATACACTATTAACATACACAGATAATATAGGCGGATTTACAAAAGAAATAACCGATAATTTTTTAGAAATAAATAAATCAGACTTTAATAATATTTTTAATGAATTTATTTTATCATCTAAAAAGACAAAAATATTTTTAAAAAGCGGAACAAATACTAAGCCTCTTACATCTTATACATACATTCCATTGTCTATTGCAGGTGAGTTATTCGCAACAATACATATTGCTAATACAATAAACGAATACTTCTCCCCTAATATTATGGAAAATTTAAATATTTTTATGGGAGCATCGTCTCCGATTATCGCAAACGCTCTAACCATGCAAGAATTGGCGGAACTCCAAAAAAATACACGTATTGCTTTTGCCCGTTATGTTCCGGCAGACGTAATGGACGACATTATTAACGGCACCGCAAAAAAAGCAAGTGTCAGTGAAAACAGAAATATTACAGTTCTTTTCAGTGATATAAGAGATTTTACAACGCTTTCCGAACACAAAGACCCGCAAATAGTAGTTGATTTTTTAAATAATTATTTTTCAAAAATGGGAAGCGAAATAATTTCTGAATACGGTCATATTGATAAGTTTATAGGAGACGCAATTATGGCTGTTTTCGGAGCGATACATAATTTAGAGAATTCTCCTGCAAATGCGATAAAAGCAGCAGTTAAAATGTTAGCCGCAATGGAAATGATCAATAATGCGGGAAGTACCTTGTCTGATAATAATATAGAAGTAGGTATAGGAATAAATTGCGGAAGCTGTATTTTAGGAAACATCGGTTTTAAAAATAAAATGGATTATACTATCATTGGCGATACTGTAAATCTTGCATCTAGAATTCAGAGTATTACAAAAAATTATCATCATCCTTTATTGGTTTCTGAATATGTTTATGAAATAACAAAGGAAAACTTTCTTTATAGAAAAGTAGATACTGTAAAAGTTAAAGGAAAACAGCAATCTGTAGGTATATACGCTGTATATTCGGGTTTTTACGGACAAGACGGGAAAAAATTAAGATCGGGAGAAACTGCTGATATTCTTTCTGTTCCGTCTTTGTTTATAAATAGAGAAACACTTATTAATTATAACAAAGGTTTGCAAGTATTTTACATACGCGAATGGAAACTGGCTCAAGAATATTTTTCAAAAGCTCTGGAAGCAGATACAAATGATTTTTTATCCAAATTGTATCTTGATAGATCTAAGGATTATTCAATTAACCCTCCCGGAGAAAATTGGGACGGCGTAATAACATTATTGGAAAAATAATTTTTTTAAAGAGGTGATATATGACTAACAGCGATATTCAAGAAAAAATAAACAGAGATGAATATTTAGGAGAAAGGGTAATAAATAAATTTCGCTTTGCATTAGGGATTATTTTTGTTATCAGTGTAGTCTTAGTTTCTATATTAAGAGCATTTGAAGGGCTTGAACACTTTCCGTTTAGAGCATACATTTTTACAGTCGGTTTTTTAATTTATTCTATAATTGTTTATTTTTATATTAGAAAACGAAAATCAGTAAAAAAAGAATTTAAATATATTTGCGTTATTCTGGACGCTGTTATTATTAGCGCCGCTATTTGGGCAGGAAGTACATACCCGGAAATTTCCCCTCCTATCGCTTTCCTTTCAATACAAGCGCTCTTTTATTTAATAATGATATTTGCAGGATCATTCAGATACAGTTCAAGATGCGCGTATTTCTCAGGATTTTTCTCCGGTCTTTGTTACTTGATTCTGGTTTTAGCAAACAGTTCTGTTTTAGATCTGCCCTACTACTTTGTTATGGGAGGCAAGCAAATAGGAGTAAGTTTCCCTATTTATAACGAGTTCTTCCGTGTAATTGCAATGTTTATAGCAGGAATGATTTCCGGCATGGCAAGCAAACGCCATCTTTCTTTATTTAATAATATGATAGAATCTCAATCCAGTGCCGCTCATACTGCCTCTTCTACAGTAGAACAAACGCGTTCAATGGCAAAGACAATTAAAAAATCAACTGACGAAATCTTCCTTTCTTCTAAAAATATTTTTTCTACTGCAAATAATCAAGCGGCAAGTATTCAAGAAATTGAAAGCACTATAAAAGAAAACACTCAAATTGCAGGAGAAATAAAAGATAAAACTTCCAGTGTTGCAACTATTGCATCAAAGATGGAAAATGATGTAATAAGCGGTTTTTCAATTCTGGAGCGAAATGTTAATCAGCTTGGAAATATTAAACAAAAAAACGACGGTGTAATAACAGGTATTATTACACTGGGAAATAAAATATCAAAAATACGCGATATTATAAAAAATATAAATAAGATTACAGATCAAACTAAAGTAATTGCGTTTAACGCAGCGCTTGAGGCTGCAAGCGCAGGAGATCGCGGAAAACGCTTTGCCGTAGTGGCAAGCGAAGTAAACCGTCTTGCAGATGATATCGCTTCTTTAACAAGGCAAATAAAGGATCAAGTAGAAGAAATTCAAAACTCTTCGTCTTCACTTATAATTTCAAGTGAAGAAAGCGCAGATAAAATAACAGAAGGAAACAACCTTATTAAAGAATTGGAAGAGGTTTTCAGAAAAATCAGATCGGGAGCGGAAATAACTGCAAATCAGGCACAAACAATTACTGTTTTTACTCAAAAACAACAGCAATCGTCTGAACATATCAATATTGCAATTTCTGATATTTCAAAAGGTTTATCAAATTTTATTTTATCAACTAAAATTGCAACTTCTTCCGCAGAAGGGCTTATGGAATTAACTCAAAAGTTGGATACACTTTTAACAAGTAATGCTGATATTAACAACATTAACCAACATACAGTTTTGACAAAAAAATAAAAAGGAAAATTAATGCGCAGGAAACTTCATAGTTTAATACATCTGATTTTTCTCACTCTTTTTTTATTATCAGCAAATATTATTTTTGCCCGCGATATTACTATAACTGTAATTGATGCAGACCTCGATCTTCCTCTTGAAGGGGCTGTTATCCGCACCAGAGAAGGAACCGAATACATATGCGATTATAACGGCAAAGCTGTAATAAATGCACCTGATGACAGGCAAACTATAATTCAAGCAGCCTACCCCGGATACGAACACGGTGTAATGACTATTCCTGTTACAGGAAACTCTTTTACTATTTCGCTTCATCTTTCCGGTTTTGTTCAAGGAAAGGAACTTGTACTTGAAGCGTCAATGCCTGGCACATCAGAATCAAGGACAGGCAGAAGTATAGCGGTTACTGCAAAAGAAATTGCACAATCAAGTGAAATCGGAATTATAGAAGATGTTATGAGCACTATAAAACTTCTTCCGGGTGTAAATTATTCAGGCACTTTTGATGCACAGCCAAGTATAAGAGGAGGGCATCCCGGTGATATGATGGCATCCTTTGACGGTTTTTATATTAACAATCCGTATCATTGGGGAGGAGGTTATTCGATATTTGATCCGCGCATGGTACAGAGCGCGCAGCTTTCACACGGAGTTTTTTCTACACGTTACGGGCATACAATTTCCGGTTTGCTTGAGATAACATCAAAATCTCCTTCATCTAAAGAAACAATGTTTGAATTAGGAATGAACTCAAGTGCAACAATTTTTAATCTTTCCTTTCCAATTTTAGGTAAGGGCGGCATTATGTTTATGGGACGATTTACATATTATGATCCTGTTATTGAACTTGCCAAACTTCTTTCTAATTTTTATGAGCCGTTGGAAGCTGTTCATTATATAGAACGCTCTCCTTATATCAGGTCTTTTGCAATAACGGGGAATTATCGTTTTACAGAAAGACTGGAATTAAATGCAACCGCCTTTTTAGGCATGGACGGAATGGGCGCAAAATTTGATAATACAAACGACACAGATGTTTTAAAAACCAGAAGGATTGCTGATTTTGATTATGTAAATTATCAGGGTTTTATAACATCATCTCTTTTAATAAATCCGCACAGGAATATGTTATTAAAAGTAACACTAGGAGCAGGGATTGAAGACATGATAATTGACGGTGAAACAGAATTTAATATTTTTGAAAAACATTTTTCTGATGATTTTAAAACAAAATACTTTTTTTTAAACCCAAATAATCCTTATACATTTTATGATTATACCCGTATATACCTGTCAGATTTATTATTTACTGCGCAAGCACGCTTTGATTTTGATTGGGAAATAAAAGAGAGGTTTTTAGTTTCCGCAGGAATACAGGAAATGTATAATCAATATAAATCGACAGGAAATTTGCAAATCACACCGGAAGAATTGTTTTCAGAATTTAACATGGATAATTTAAAACAATTTAATGAAGATTTATATGATATCATTGATTTCTTCAGCAATTTTCTTCCGGAAGATCATTATTTTTGGGATGACCTAAGAATCAGTATGCCGGTTAAATATCCGGCAAATTCTTTGAATCATCTTTTAACGACAGCTTTTTATATTCTTTCTGATTATAGTTCACCTAACAGCCGTTTTAAAACGGAATTAGGGCTTCGCTTAGAGCATTTTTATATTTTAGGCAACGGATTTTCTTTAGGCAGCGATATAATTTTAAATCCGCGTTTAAATATTGATATAAACATTTTGCGTAACAAAGGTATTTTCCAATCTTTTGATATATCATTAGGTTCAGGTTTATTTTCTTCAATGAATAGTTCTGTATTTATGGCAGAAGAAAGATATGATTTAGAAAAATTAATGCCGAACAGAAGCTGGACATCTGTAGTCGGATTAAAAATGGAATTCCCTCAATCAATTATATTTAATATAGAAGCATATTTTAAATATGTTTTTGACAGAATGTACATCCCCTTTGAATTGGAAAACGACAACATAAAACCTGCTCCTCAATCGGACGGCAGAGGCATAGTCTGGGGTTTTGATCTTATGATTCAAAAAATTCAATCGCGTTTTTGGGACGGCTGGATATCATATTCATTTAACTGGGCAAAATACAATGATCCATACGAAAGCGATAATTGGTATATACCAACCTACCATAGATATCATTATTTAAATCTTGTTATTAATATTAAACCTGTTCATAATATGAATATCTATATCCGTTTCGGTCTTGCATCAGGTGTTGTTTTTTCAAAGCAAACAGACGAAGGACCTAAGAGCTATCCTGTACTAATAGCAAATCTTGAAGAACCGGAAAAAAGTTATTTTATAGAAAAATACAGCTGGGAGACAGTTAGAGATGAATCAAACCGCACTACCCCTTCATTGCCGATGGATATAAAATTTTCAATCTTCGGAGTAAATAAAAGCGGTAAAACAAGATACGAAGTATATGTTGCAATAGAAAATGTTCTAGCCCTTCTTTACACGGCGACAGCAGAAGGCAATTCAAGTTTTAACAGATACACAGGACAGGTCGATACAGAAAGCACTTCGGCAAGGTATGATATACCTATACCGATACCGTCATTTGGATTTAAATTATCTTATTAAATCAGGAATAAAAATGAAAAAACTTTTATTTATATTTATTTTAATTTTCTCTTTAAACAGTTGCGTAGGGTTAATGGAAAAAACAGGCAGATTTCTTGACGGCTCGCAATTTACAGAAAAAACGCTTTCTAAATATTCAAACAAAGAAAATCAAATTGATATTTCTTTTACCCAAAATAAACAAGGGGAAAAATCAATTATCATAAGTTTAAAAAATTATCCTATGATGATATTACGCGCTTCCTTCCCGAATGATGAAGGCGCATTTTATCTTGTTACGCTTGAATACCTTAGCGGCAGCACTCACGGTTGGAATGAATTTACTTTAGACATACTCGGAACAAGCCGGCTTGTTTACACTAACGATACGGATTTTTATCTTGAACCATTCGAGGATATTGAAAAAGTGCAGATAACACAAGGCCGTATTCACCGCTACGATACACGCATTTTAGGAAATGATGCATTAACGTCTTTACGCAACCGCCGCGAAAGGATAACTTCGATTGCACACTTTATGAACTCCATTACTAGTCAAAATTCTTTTAACAATAATAATTTTAAAAAAGATATAAAAACCTTTGAAAATTACTGGAAACCCATTTTACTGCCGGAGATGGTTTCAGGCAAAAAAAGACCGGAAAATTGGCATAATAAGGGTGATATTTACCAAAAAGCCGAAGATATCAGCTGGAATACAAGTTACACAGAACGTATCTTCCCTGACGAGCTTTTATCCGTACGCAACTCAGGCACTTTGCTGAGGGATTGGGAAGAAGCTCATTATTGGTTATACTTGGAATATGAATGGGAAAATATCGTAAAGATTTTTTCTCAAGAAATAAATTTTATAAAAACAAAGTGAGGGTAAAATGGAAACTTCATTCTCTGTACTGGAGCTGTTTAAACTCGGGGGCGTTATCATGTGGCCCCTGCTTGTCTTTTCTATCGCGGTAGTTGCAATTTCTATTGAACGCATTATTTATCTTGCTTACCACAATTTAAATATTGATGAGCTTGAAAATAAAGTTTCTGATTTTATTAAAACAGATGATTATAACGGAGCAGCAGACTATTTAAGCGGTTTATCAAAACGCCATATCGGCGCGCGTATTATTTCTGCGCTTATCGCTCAGGTAAAGTCAGAAAGTAAATTTTCAGAGCGCCGCGTTGAACACGCGGTAGAAATTGAAGCTTCAAAATGCATCAATTCACTTGAAAACGGATTTAACTTTTTAACAGCGCTTGGCTCTCTATCGCCTTTAACGGGCTTTTTAGGAACGGTAACAGGAATGATTGGCGCATTCAGATCAATAGCGGAAGCGACAGAGGTTAATGCACAGATTGTAGCAAACGGTATTTATGAAGCGCTTATCACAACAGTATTCGGTCTTGTAATCGCAATCATTGCAATGGTATCTCATTCGATTTTCAGCCACATTGTTGACAGATTTGCAGCAAAAGTTGAAGGAACTTGTTCCAATTTAATTTCTCAAATAGCGGCAAAAAATTAAATGAATGTAAAGGCTGAAAACATATAATGAAAATTAAACGCAAAAATAAAATCGGATTTCTTGAAACCTGCGCTGCAAGCGATCTTGCTTTTTTGCTGATAATATATTTTCTTGTTATTGCAGGATTTAACGTCAACAAAGGTTTTTTAATGAACCTGCCTGCAAAAGACTCAACTAGAATGATATTAAGGGAAGAACTTCTGCGTTTTGACATGAACGAAAACGGAGAAATAATTCACTCAGAAGAAGTTCTTGATATACGCAAAGCAAGAAGTATAATTTATACAGCTCAAAAAGAAAATCCCAATATCGCTGTCATTTTAACGATAGACAAACATGCGCGCTGGCAAAATGTTGTTTATTTTGTTGAACTTGCTCAAAACTTAAATGTAGAAGCTTTTTCTTTCTCCATGAAAAAGGAGGAACAATGAATTTCAGAAGACATAAAAAGTTTGTTTCAGTTCCTCTTTTTTCAACATCAGACATAGCATTTTTACTTTTAATTTTTATCATGCTGGTATCATTGATCAATTACAGAGTAGAAGTAAACATTGATTTTCCTGAAGCGGATATGGCATTAAGAACAACAGCAGAAAAAAATCTTGAAGTATGGATAGACATAAACGGTGCAATTTATCTTGACGGATATCCTTCCGATCGTCTTGCTCTGGAAAGAAAAATAACGCAATTATATACATCTGCTCCTGACACAAGGGTGCATATCATCGCGGATAAAAATATCACTTATGAAAAAATAAACAGCGTATTGGAAATAATGCAGATTCTCCAATACCGCGTAGTAAGTTTTGTGGTAAAATCAAATGAATGAAAAATTCCTTCGCCTTCTAATATTAATTTTTACAGCCGCACTTCACCTGGTGATCATTTTTTTCCTTGCGTTTAACACAGAAACGGTAATTCAGGAAATACCTCAAGATGCAAGAGTTATGAAACTAATCGATATGGCAGAACTCCCCCCTCCTCCCCCTTCCTCCTTTGATGAAGATATACCGCAAGTAGAAGAAATTGCAGAAACAATGATAGAAACAGATTATGTCCCTGTTCAAAATGTAGTAGCCGCAGGAACATTGAATGTAGTAGAAGCACAGGAAAATTATCTTCCCATGCATCTTGTTACAACCCCTCCTGTATTTGACGAAGCATCGCTTGTTGCAGATTTAATCTACCCTCCCATCGCTCTTCGTTCAGGCGTTGAAGGCAGAGTATTTTTAGATTTATTTGTTGATCGCACAGGCACAGTACAAAGGATAACGATACTGCGGGAAGACCCGGAAGGCAGAGGTTTCGGCGAGGCTGCTGTAAGAATGTTTACAGGCAAAAAAGGATCGCCTGCTATCGCTAACGGAGAGCCTGTATCTTGCAGGTATAGGTATCCTGTGGTTTTTAGGATTAATAGATAGTTTGTGTTTAACGTACTAGGTAAAAGCCGCTCGAATGGGCGGCGTACTTTTACCGTTTGTTGAGGTTGCAGAAAAAGTCATTTATTAACTGTCATATTCCTTTAAAACAAAAAACGTTACACGTCATTTAATATTTTGTTTCTACAATTATATTTTTATTGCACATAACTAATAATTTTAACAATCCTTTTTCTTCCCCTTACCTCTAAACCGCAATCTTTTTCCTTTCCGCCCTGTTTATTTTCCCTATGTTATGCACTATGCAATACAGTTTCCATTGGATATTCACTTTTATTCGCCCTCTCAGCGTAAACCGCGTTATCCCTTTGCAGTATGTTATGTTCGCGAATACAGGCTCTATTATCCTCAGCCTTTTATGCGAATATAATTTTTTGTATCTCGGTCTGTCTATGCCCTCCCTCATCTTCTGCGGGAGGTTTTCTTCATACTTTGATACGGGGATATATAACGTGCGCTGTTTCTTCTTGCCCCTCTTCGATTGAACGCATTTATCCGCATAAGGGCATCCGGTGCAGCCGGTTTTGCTTTGGTATTTGTCACCTTCGTTGCTGTTTCATTTCGCTGCACACATAAAGCGTTTCGCAGAATATTTTCTCGATTTCGTTTTCCATCCCTGACACGAAGTTTGATATTGTTGTGTGGTGCGGTTCTGTATTGTCCGGGCGCGCCGCTCGGACTAAAGTCCTCGCGCAATTTTACAACTCATTGACTTTTATTGTGCGCCACGCCTTGCTGCAATTATTCATCAACACGGCTTCGCCGTGCAATTTATTGGCGTGGCTAACGCTTTCACTATTATATTGGTTTCGCACATTTTCGTTATTTTTCTTGAACTTATTACCCCTAAAGAGTAACAACACAGGATTATTTTCAATAATATACGCGGTTCTATCGTTGTTGCTCCTGTTAAATCGTTGTTGTAATTGCTGTAGAATATGCTTAAGTCCCGTTTTTTATCAATTAAATTGTTTAACGTCCATTCAAACGTTCCAGTTAACAGCTGTTTGCTTAAATTTACTGTCAAAAACAAACCTTGTCCTTTTTCGGTCTTCTCATATTTTACCATATGAGAGTTAGTTTAACATTTTTTCTTCTATTTGTCGATCTTTTTTATTTGTTAGGTGCAACTTTGTGGTTTTACTGCTGGCTCGTTAGACGACGTTTGATTCTGTAACATAATATTCTTTATTCCATAATTCTTCACAGATACGCTGAAATAAATCTAGACGTTCATAAATATCATCCGTTTTAAAATGAGGATGTGGTTTGAATTTAATTTTTTGTATAATAGCCGAATTCAAAAAATTAGGATTCTTTTTATAAAATGCGTGATGAAGTGTTTGAGCATAGGTATTTTCTTTTAAATAATGTTCAAGTTTATCTTCATATACATCACTGCTAAACGATTGGTTTGTTCCATTAGGAAGTAATAGCAATGCTCCTATAGAATTTCTCCGTTCTTTAAATTCATTTTCTTGCTCAAATTCATCCCTATGTTCATCAAATTTATCTGCCCATATATGCTCAATTTCAAATTGTTTACCATTTGGATGATGATAAGTAACATATGTCGTATCTTTACCTATAGCATTATCAATAAAACTTGATACCCTTGATAGCAAATGCTTAATAAATTTTTTATTCATACCATGTAATACGAAATCCCGAATTCCATCCCACTTTTCTGGTATTTTATCAATTTCTTGAATAAGGTTTTTTGATAATGCTAAAAGATCATTATTTCTTATAATTTTTACAATTGAAAACATTGTATACTTAATTGATGATTGTCCGAATTTTTTATTATTAATCCCTCTTCGTACAGTAAAAGTTTCAATAAACCGAGCTGTAAAATCTAATTTTCGTTGTATTACTTGTTTTGAATCATTATAATTTATAGAAGCCAATAAGAGAGGATCTTGTAATGACTCAGCAATACCCCAATAATTGATATAATTCAAATGAGGAATATCTATGCAAAAATTACTGATTGCATTTTTAATCAATATGAAAACATCTACAAAATATGAAAATTCATTTCTGAAAAAATTATAAAAATCTTCAGATGTGGATAAATGGAATATTGTTTTATGGTTATCTTTAAACCAGTTGTGAAATCGTGAACCAATTAATTCGAAATCTTGATCTTCTGCTCCTGCTTTACCTTGCCTTATAGAATTAGCATACTTTCCTCTAAACCAAGATTGGAAAAAACTTTGATCTGTAGTTTCTTCAAATTCATGTAATTTTTGGATTTGTTTTTTCCAATTATCATTGATTTCCAATCTTTTAGATTTATCAGTGATCTTTGAAAGTACATATCCTTTCAACATTTCAGTTGGAGTCAAATTAAGCCCTCTATCATTCATTGTTTCAAATATCGTATATGCATTTTCATCCGAATATGCAGTTATATTAACTACAACAACATTTTCAATAAACCAATCTATGAAAAATGGTAATTTTATTTCATCTATTTCCTCGGGAAAAGTATTACTAATATCTTCATATCTAGCAACCATATTTTTTACTGTTTCATCATCGTCATCGGTAGGTAAATAACTATCATTTTCAAAAAGTTTTTTTAAACAAACTTCCCTTATTTCATCTGACATATTAAAAGATTTTTCACCAAATTTCTCTGAATATATCAATTCACTTATATTAACTTTTTCTTTAGCATTTTTAATTTGAAGATTGTTTAGATATATAAGCAAAAGTGTTAGTGATGTAATTCGTTGCTGTCCGTCAATTATTGACATTTTCCCATTTTCAGTATTTTTACTAAAAACGACTGGACCTAAATAATAATTTTTATATTTTTCAACATCATGTCGTGCATCACCGTCGTTGTATGATTTTAAAAATGTATCTGTAATATCTTCAATTAGTTGCTTTATATGCTTTTCCTGCCATCTATACTCTCTTTGAAAGTAATCAATAAAAAACTTTTGATTTTTCAACAATTTTGATATATTCGTATCGCCTGCTTCAATTTTATTACGTAAAATACTTGTTTCCATATATTCTCCAAAAATCGTCTTTATGATACAATATTATAGCTTTATAATGAAAATGTGTCAACTAGTAATATGTTAGGAAATATTTTTTTCACAAAGTCAATTGAATATTTTCAAATGTCGTCTAACTGGCGTTACTCCGTCATCGTAAATCAAAAAATCAACATCGCGTCCCCGTAACTAAAGAAGCGGTATTCTTCGAGTATCGCTTCTTTGTAGCTTTCCAAGATTAAATCCCTTCCTGTTTTGGAAACTCCGTTGTATGAGGCAAAAGCTGACACAAGCATTAAAAGAGTGGAAAGCGGGGTGTGAAAATTTGTAAAGAGAGCGTCAACAATTTTGAATTGAAATCCCGGATAAATAAAAATAGATGTCTTCTGCCGGTTATTATTTTTCCATTTAACATTGTTCAATGCCGTGCTTTCAAGAGTGCGAAGGCTTGTCGTGCCTACTGCGATGATCTTTCTTTTTCTTGAAATTGCATTTTCAATTATAGATGCATTTTTTTCTGTTATTATAAATTGTTCTTCATGCATGATATGATCTTCTATATTCTCAGTTCTTACAGGCACAAATGTTCCTAAACCTACATGCAAAGTTATAAAAGCGCTTTCTATTCCGTAATCGGCAATTTTTTTGAGGATAGCGTCTGTAAAATGCAAACCTGCAGTCGGAGCAGCCGCAGAGCCGGTTTGTTTTGCATAAATTGTTTGATACCGATCTGCATCGGAGGGAACATCTTTTCTTTTTATATACGGCGGCAAAGGGATATGCCCGTTTTTTTCAAGCCATTGCTCATCAATTGGTTTTTCAAATTTTATAAACTTAAACTCTCCTTCTGCTTTGGTAATTTCCGCTCTTGCAATTTCCATGCCGTTTTCATCTTTAAACACATAACAACTACCTGTTTTTCTGCGGCTTGAACGCTGAACAAGAACTTTCCATTCTTCAATATCGTTTTTTTCAAGTAATAAAAACTCAACAGATGCATCGGTCTCCAATGATTTTCCTATAAGACGCGCTTTTCTCACCTTTGTATCATTAAAAACCAATAGGGGCTTCTCTCCTTGTTCGCTTAAGAAATGCTCTGTGCAAAGAATTTCCGGTAATTGCAAAACAGTTTTATGCTCCCTCATTGCGGTTTTGCGATCCAGTGTCAGAAGACGGCTGTCCCCTCTTTTAACAGGCGGTACTTGCGCGATAAGATGCAAAGGAAGATCAAAATTAAAATCGTCGGTTTTCATTGGAAAAGAATGCCCTGAGAAATATCGTTAGGATTTTTCTCAATGTTCTCTGATGAATTGAAAGCGTTAGGTGTAATTCCTAAATGACCGTAAGTAAAACTTGTAACAACACGCCCTCTTGGTGTTCTCTGCAAAAGCCCTGCTTGAATTAAATACGGCTCATAATAATCTTCCAGTGTCTCAACAGATTCGCCTATTGTTATCGCTAGATTTTCTGCCCCTACAGGTCCGCCTTTATATCGTTCAATTATAATTTTTAAAATTTCCCTGTCTTGTTTTTCTAATCCAAGCTCGTCTATCTCAAGACGTTCCAAACCCGTGCGCACTACATCCATAGTAATGGAAGGTGAACCTTTCGGTTCTTTTGAACCGTATGATACTTGAGCAAAATCCCTCATGCGCTTTAATAGCTGGTTTACAACACGCGGTGTGCCCCTTGATGATTTTGCTAAAAGACAGGCGGCATCATCTTCGATCTTTATGTTTAATAGTCCTGCAGAACGATGAACGATTGCTTTTAAATCTTCTTGCTCATAAAAAGAAAAACGGCACGTTATGCCAAAGCGATTGATTAGGGGACCTGATACTACACCTGCCTTTGTTGTAGCGCCTACCAAAGTAAAAGGTTTTATTGCTATCCTGATTGTTCTTGCCATTGGTCCCTGCCCTACGACCCAATCAATACCGTAATCTTCCATCGCTATGTAAAGCAATTCTTCGATAGCAGGTTTAAGGCTGTGAATTTCATCAATAAAAAAAACATCGCCTTTTTTTAAGTTGGTTAAAAAACCAACCAAGTCTTTTGGTTTTTCAAGAGCAGGCGCTGTTGTCTGTACAAATCCCGATCCCATTTCATTTGCAATAATCTGAGCCATAGTGGTTTTACCTAAGCCTGCAGGACCGATTAAAAAAACATGATCAAGGCTGTCCCCTCTTTCTTTTGCAGCCGTTATAAAAATATTAAGATTTTCCTTCATTCCCTTCTGCCCTAAAAATTCTTTTAGTGTGCGCGGGCGAAGGGCAACATCCTGAGTATCTTCTTTTATATTTTCAGGACGCACCAAACTGATATCTTTTTTATCCATAAATCTTGCTCTCTGTTTTTATACACCGCTTAAATAAATTATCGCTTCTTTAAAAAGAATTTTTTCTTTTTCCGCTTCTTTTAATCCATCTGCAATTAAATCTTCTGCTTTTTTTATCGCTTCATTTGCCTGCCGTCTGTCGTATCCCATTCCAACTAACGCTTCAACCAAATCATTATACGCAGAAGGAATAGCTTTATCCTGAGCGGAAACTAATTTTCCTTTTAAAGCCAACACCATTTTCTGCGCTGTCTTTTTTCCAAGACCGGGAACTGCTTCAAGCCGGTTTAAATCAGCATTATCAAGCGCTTTTTCAAGATCATCCTGAGTTATCCCGCCCATTATTTTAACGGCTGCCTTAGGTCCTATACCCTCAACCTTAATTAATTCCAAAAAAGTATTGCGTCTTTTATCATCAATAAAACCGAATAGTTTCATTTGGTCTTCGCGGTGATAAAGCCATGTTAAAATCCTGCACTCATCGTTAAGGGGCAATGAATACATATCATTTGCTGGCATGGTAATTTCCCATTCAATATCATTGCAAAGAAGAAAAACGGCTTCTGCACCTTTTGCGCTGACTATGCCTCTTATACTGTTAAACATAGGAGTAGGTTAGCATTTTTTTGTAAAAAAAGTAAGAATCAACTTGACAATTAAATTTTTGCATTTTATAATCTGACTAGAATGACTATTTTATAAAGGCAGAGAAAATGAAAACAAAGACTGAAGTTAAAAAAAAATCCGCAGCAAGGAAACATAACACAAAACGATTATTAACAAAATCAAAAGTTTCAAAGCAATCCGATAATAGTGAATGGCAATTACAAGAGGCAAAGGCAATGTTCAGCGAAGTTGTAAAAGCATCTCAAGATGAACCTCAGATTATTACAGTTCATGGAAAGAAAAAAGCGGTTGTTATATCATATAATGAATATGATGAATTAACCTCCCCGAAACAATCAATAATAGAGTTTTTTCAAAAATCCCCGCTTTTCGGAGTTGAATTGGAATTACCTCCAAGAACCCCAGAAAAAATCAGGAAGATTGATTTATGAAATATCTTTTGGATACTAATGTCATATCAGAAATCAATAAAACAGTATGCGATCAAAATGTAAAAACTTTTTTAGAAAATATCAATTGGAAAAATGTATATTTATCTGCAATAACAATAGGAGAAATTTGTTACGGAGTTGAAAAACTTCCTGTAAGTAAAAAAAAGCATGAATTATCAATATGGTTATATCAAAAGCTGCCGCAGCAATTTAATAAAAGGATCATATCTCTTAGTACAGAACTATTTTACACATGGGGAAAACTTCTTACAGTAACCAAGAGAACGCTTCCTGTTATCGATTCAATAATCGCAGCTTCTGCAATACATCATAATATGATTTTAATTACAAGAAACATAAAAGACTTTGATGATATTGAAGGGATAAATCTGATAAATCCATGGGAAGTATGAAAAGAATGCTGGAAACTTCGTTTTAAGTGTATTAAATTACCCTTAAAACCCGAATTTGCCGGTAAAATACAAAATTTTTATTAAAATTTCATGAAAAAATGATAATTTTTAAGAAAAAAAAGTTCACATTATATTTAATTTATGCTATAGTTCATGCTATAGTTCAAAATGTAAAATTTTAATTCTCAAAAAGGCGGGTATTATGAAAAAAGAGACAGTAAAAAAGAAAACTTCAACAAGTTCTGCAAAAACGGTTAAAAAAACAGTAAAAACTACAAAGAAGCCTGCTGTTAAAACTGTAAAGAAGACAACAACTGCAAAAACTGTTAAAAAACCGTCAACAAAAACTACAAAGAAACCTGCCTCTAAATCATCCAAACCTGCAACCGGAACAAAACAAGTAAAAAAACCAGCCGCAAAACCTGTAAAGAAAATAACAAAAAAACAAGAAGAAAAAACTATTAAAAAGCCCGCTCCAAAAACGGTTAAAAAACCTGAACCAAAACCATTTGTAAAACCGGAACCTATAGAACCTGTACCGGAAAAACAAACCCCAATGGGACTGCCCGAAGGAACAGCAATCCAGCCGACAGGAAACAGAAGACCTTTGATTGTTTGGCCTAAATAAAATTAAACCATGCTTGTCATTTCGTTAAATGGCGGCGCTTCTTCCAATACTCTGGCAATTATTCTGTGATTTTCAAGCAGTAAATCACTGTCGCCTTCTAAAATTTCAAAAACATCTTTGCGGGCTTTTTCCAGCTCTTCGATGTCGCGGATTGGATCTGCAATTCCTAAAGCCATAAAGCCCGATTGTTCAGTGCCTGCAATAGCACCCGGACCTCTCAATTTTAAATCCTCTTCTGCAATGATAAAACCATCTGTGTTTTCTTTCATTATTAAAAGACGCGCCTTTGCATCCTCTGTGTAATCATCAGCATAAACTAAATAACAATACGATTGTTCTTTTCCCCTGCCGACACGCCCGCGTAATTGGTGCAGCGCAGATAAACCGAAACGCTCTGCATGCTCTATTATCATGCAAGTTGCATTCGGTACATCTACCCCTACTTCTACCACGCTCGTTGCTGCAAGTATTTTTATTTCTCCTTTGCGGAAATCGTCCATCGTTTGTTTTTTTATTTCTTCGCTTATTTTTGAGTGGATAAGCGCGGTTTTATATTCGGGGAAATATTCTTTTGCCAGTTTTTCCGACATACTTACTGCATCTTTTATTTCATCATTGCCTTCTATCAGCGGATAAACAAAATATGCTTGCCTTCCCTCTTTTAATTCCTTTCTTATATAATCATAAACTACAGGAGCGTTAGACGCTTTTGCAAGATGCGTTTTTATCGGCAGCCTGCCTTCAGGCATATCTTTTATAATTGATACATCCATATCGCCGAATATTGTCAGGGCAAGAGTGCGCGGTATAGGAGTTGCGCTCATCATTAAAAGATTTGTGTTATTCCCTTTTGACATGATAAGAGAGCGTTGTGTTACACCGAAACGATGCTGTTCATCTATTACAGCAAGGCGCAAATTTTTGTATTCGACATCTTTTGAAAAAAGAGCGTGAGTCCCGACAACAATATCTATTGTCCCTTCTTTTAAATTTTTTAAAAGTTCCTTGCGTCCTTTAGCTTTTACATTCCCTGTAAGATAGGCGATATTCATCCCTAAAGGTTCAAGAAGACGCGCGGCATTTTCTGCATGCTGACGTGAGAGCAGCTCTGTCGGTGCCATTATTACCGCCTGCCCTTTTTCTTTTCCGTTTTTTTCTTCAATAGTAAAAAGAGCAGCCAAAAAAGCAACAAGGGTTTTTCCGGAACCGACATCGCCTTGCAAAAGACGGGACATTGGTATGCCGCAAGTGTCAGCCATATCCCTGTTAATTTCTAAAACAGCGTCTTTTTGCCCCTTAGTAAGAGTAAAGGGTAATCTTTCGATTAATCTTTTTTGCAAAGAGGTAAGCTCAATTATTTCATTGCCGTTCAGTATTTTTTTTAATTTTCTTCTTTCTATTGCACGTTTTCCTACTATCAATTCAAGGTAAAATAATTCTTCGTAAATCAGCGTTCTTTTTGCTTTTTCTATATCTTCCGTTTTAGACGGGAAATGGATCGCTTTTAACGCATCGTTTTTTGACATCAAATTATTTTTTTTAATTATTTCATCAGGAAGTTCATTTTCTATTTTTTTTAAATTATCAGTAAGAAGGGTTGATATTAATTGGCGTATTTTATTTTGTGTCAGCCCTGCTGTTAAAGGATAAACCGGAAGTATTTTATCAAAGTTTTTTGCGTTCTCTAAAGGTTCAAAATCAAAATCACTTGATTGAATTTCCCTGTAATTATATTTAAAGTTACCGTAAATTTTATATTGGAAACCAACAGTGAGCTGATTTACAAGCCATTGCCTTTTTTGACAATTAAAAAACATTAATACCGCTTGAGTTCCGCAAATATCTTCTATTAAAACTTTTAATGTTGATTGATCGTATCCTATCCATTCTTTTGCTAAAACTGTAACCGTTGTGCAAACATTTGCTTTTTGAAAATCACTTATGGGAACTATACTTCTTCTGTCTTCCCATTTTCTTGGAAAATGCGTAAGCAAATCCGCTACAGTAAAAATACCAAGACGGGAAAGTTTTAAGATTGATGCGTCAGAATTTTTAAAAACTTTTTTTAACGGTATAGAAAGAGAACGTAAGAACATTATATAGGCAATGATCTTAATAAACCGGCAAGAAAAGCCACAAGATATTTTCCTGCGATTATTACTCCAAGCAGTATAACACTTGAAATTATCATTCCATTTAAAAAATTTCCTGTGCGGTTTCCGTAAATAAGTCTATTCATTCGGTATAAAATCGGCTGAGAAATTGAATCGACAGTTCCCCAAAAACGGCCGACAGTATTTCTTTTTGTAAGATAGGCGAAACCTCTTAGTATTATAACAACAAGGCAAAAGCCGGCAATGAATGATACAATTGACCAAAGAGCAGTTAAAATAATTGCCAATAAAAAGCCGATAGTTATCCGCTGCGATGCTGCAAGCATATGAAAAATCGTTTGAACAAGCGATAAACTTACAAAGGCAAAAATAACAGATAAATCAAAAGGTCCGAGTCTTAAACTAACTCTGTTCTTCCACCAATCAAGATAAGGATCGGTCGTTTTAATTAAAAAATTTGATATTTTTCCGGGAACAGATTGGGAAAACCACGACATTATAAAGCGTGCAATAATCAACAATGAATAAACACCTACCAAACTTGCCAATAAACTAAAAACTGCTTGCATTATACCCTCCATACATCAGTTACACATTTACATTTTTTTATACTGTCCAATAATTCATTGTTCGTTATATCCAAACCTGAAAAAGAGCGCATTATTGTTTCTCCATCTTTAACAGGAATATGTATATATGTAACAAATGAACCGGAATTTTCAGCCATGAAATCCCGCAATTCCAATAAATCATTCTTATTATATTTTTCTTCGGCAGTTAATTTTATGTGAATTACATCTGTTTTTTGTTTTTCATCAGCATTATTAAATTCGGGTATTAAAGGTGTTTCGCTTGCCGCATCTTTTTTTGCCGCCATTCTGCTTAATTGAGGTAAACTTGCAATACTGCTGACATAAAAAGTAATTTTTTCCGGGTCCCTTTCTTTATCAGGGTCTATCGTTCCTTTTAAGGCGATTATTTCATTAAGATTTAACAGATGCCTGCAGCCTGAATAAACTCTATTAAAAAAAATAAGTTCTATTTCTCCTTCAAAATCCTGTAAAGTTCCGAATGCCATATCATTTTTATTTGAATCTTTTGTTTCTTTTAATCTTTTTAAATAACCTATTATTGTATAACTTCCTCTTTTAACTTGTTTTATATATGAACTTTTTAAATCCGCCATATAAAGCCATGTTATTCTGTGCATTTTATCTTTTTCTTCTGTTTCTTTAATTTCTTTTATCATGTTTTTTATATCAAAACGGTTTACTATATCATCAACTAAAAAACCGTATTTATCTTTATCTTTTAAATATTCTATTTTCCCTTTAAAAATATATACCTTATCGTTTTCAAGCCTGCCTGAAAGTTTTTCCCATGCATTTGTAAAAAATGTCAGTTCAATTTCTCCGTTGTAATCTTCAAGGGTTGCAAAAGCCATTTTTTTGCCTTGTTTGGTAATTATACTTTTTAATTTTTTTATTACACCGATTAAAATACAGCTGCCGGTTTTTAATTTTTCTTTTTCCGCTAAATTTACATTTACACATTCATTCCATATATCTTTATATTCATCTAACGGATGCCCTGAAAAATAAAAACCTATAAGCTCTTTTTCCTGATTTAATTTATCTGTTCTGCTTTTTTTAGGGATTTCATCAAATTTAAAATCGGGTAATATTTCTTCTTTAGTGTCATCAAATAAACTTGATTGTCCGAATTGTTTGTCTTCTTTTGATTTAAGAGCGTATTCTATCGCTCTTTCGCAATTTCCTTCCAGATTTTCTCTTGTAACACCTAAATTATCAAATGCGCCTGTTTGAATCAAAAGTAAAATTACTTTTTTTGAAACAGCTTTAATATCCACCCTATCGAGAAAATCCATAAAATTTTTATAAGGTCCTTCTTCCCTGCATCTAATAATTTCTTGTGCAGGAATATTTCCGACACCTTTTATTCCTTTAAAACCGTAAACGATTCTTCCTTCCACTACAGAAAATACAATATTAGAATGATTGATATCGGGTGGATCTACAATTAAACCCATCTTGCGTGTTTCTTCTATACACTTGGAAAGTTTATCTTTATCTGAACTTTCAATATTGTTTGTAAGGTTAGCCGCCATAAACTCGGCGGGAAAGTTCGCTTTCAGATAAGCTGTTCTGTATGCAACTATTGAATACGCTGCCGCATGGCTTTTGTTAAAACCGTAACCTGCAAAACGATCAAGGATTTCCCATATTTCGTTTGCTTTTTCTTCGGTATATCCTTTTTCTTTCGCACCTTTTATAAATTTAACTTTTATCTTATCCATTTTTTCTTGGATTTTTTTTCCCATTGCTTTGCGCATTTCATCTGCTAAACCCAGTGTAAAACTTGCAAATATCTGCGCAACCTGCATTACCTGTTCCTGATAGACAATAACACCATAAGTTTCTTTTAATATTCCTTCCAAACTTGGATCGGGGTATGTTATTTTCATTTTTCCAAGTTTACTTTCAACAAATTGAGGAAGAAATTTCATCGGACCCGGTCTATTCATCGCATTAAGAGCGGTTAAATCTTCTATCGATGAAGGTTTGGATTGTTTCATAAAATCTTGAATAAAATCTTCTTCAAACTGGAATATCGCATAACAATTGCCTTCGCCTAACATTTTAAAAGTTTTTTTGTCATCTTCAGGGACTGTATCTATTGAAAAGCCGGAGTATTTCCCGCCTTTTTTGCGTATTAAAATTTCTGTGTTTTTAATTACATCAAGAGTTTTTAAACCTAAAAAGTCCATTTTAATAAGACCGCAGGACTCTAAATGGTATTTATCATATTGGGTGATAGAATAGATCGAAGAAGAGCCGTCTGATTTTTTTTGCCTTGATTCACTTTCCTTGTAAAGAGGTACTAAATCGATCAAGGGGAATTTTCCAATTACTACACCTGCCGCATGAATCGAAGAATTGCGTTTTAACCCTTCAAGTTTTCTTGCCATTTCAAAAAGTTCTGTATAACGCGCATCCTTTTCATATTCGGCAAGACGCGGCTCTTCGCTGATCGCCTTATCCAATTTTATTTTAGGCGCTTTTGAAATAAGTTTTGTTATTTTTTCAGATTCATCGATAGAGATTCCTAAAACACGCGCCACATCTTTAACGACTGCCTTTGCACCTAATGTACCAAAGGTGATGATCTGCCCTACCTTGTCAATTCCGTATTTTTTAGTAACATATTCAATGACAGACTCGCGCCCGTCATTTGCAAAATCAATATCAAAATCGGGCATATCAACCCTTTCAGGGTTTAAAAAACGTTCAAAAAGAAGGTTGTACTTTAATGGCTCAACATCCGTTATCTGCAAAGCATAGGCGACAATAGAACCTGCTCCCGATCCTCTGCCGGGACCTACAGGCACATCATTCTCTTTTGCAAATTTTATAAAATCTTCTACGATTAAAAAATATCCTGTAAAACCTTCATTAATAATTGTTTTAAGTTCATATTCGGCTCTTTCATTAATTATTTTCCATTCGTTGCCGTTAGCCGTCATATATTTTGCATAACGTTTTTTAAGCCCTTCTGCTGTAAGATGACGCAAATAATCGTCTGCATTTTTAAACCCGGAAGGTATTTCAAAATCGGGAAGATATTTTTTTAATTCTTTGCTTCTGTTAGGAGCATTAGAATTGCATCGCTGTGCAATACGGACAGTGTTTTCAATAGCCTCCGGGCTTTCATTAAAGACAGATGCCATTTCATCGCCTGATTTAAAATAAAATTGATCGCCGTAATACCTTTGACGCTGCTCTTCACTTCTCTTTTTCTTTGTCCCTATGCAAAGCAAAATATCATGCGATACATAATCATCTTTTTCGATATAGTGAACATCATTTGTTGCAACTAACGGAATACCGGTGTTTTTTGAAATCTTAATAATAAAATTGTTAATCTCTTTTTGCGAATAATTAGAGCCTTTTAACTCATCTGCAGGGATGCCGTGATCCATCATTTCAAGATAAAAGTTAGGATTCCCCGCAGAATCATTTCCAAAAAGATCTCGGTAAAAAACTGCTTTTTTTTGCGCTTCTTCAAATTTACCCGCAGATATTAAACTTGGAATCGCTCCTGACGCGCAGGCGGAAAGGGCGATCAATCCCTCATGATGCTCTCTTAGTAAATCATTATCTATGCGCGGCTTTCTGTAATAGCCTTCCATGTATGCAAGTGAACAAAGTCTGACAAGATTAAAATAACCTGTTTGGGTGGCGGCAAGAAGCACCATGTGGTTGTTATTTCTTTCGTTCTCCGCCTCTTTCCTGTCAAAACGCGAAACAGGAGCGACATAAACCTCGCAGCCGATAATAGGTATTACAGGATTTTTACGGTCTTTATGCTTTTCCTTCCCCTTATCATCTAAAATGATAGTTTCCTTACAAGCTGCGATAAACTCCATCGCGCCGAACATATTACCGTGGTCTGTCAAAGCAAGGTGTGTCATCCCCAATTTTTCTGCCTTATCCGCCAAAGCCATTACGGAACTGGAAGCATCGGCAAGCGAATAGTCAGAATGTACATGGAGATGGACAAAATTTGTCATGTAAAGGGGATTTTACACTGAAATGGGGTTTGGGGCAAGTAAGCCGGATTAAGTAATCATATATAGCTATATTTTTTGATTTTTTTTCATTTTCAGTCAAGCACCGCACATCTGTAACCCATATATAGTAACACTTTTTAAGTGCAAAATGATGCTTGAATTTTTTGTTTAATCATTACAATTTTCGGGAGAAGAATCCCTAATCAAACGGAGGCAGAACGACTATGGAAGAGAAAAAGGTATTATCAATTAAAAACTTAATTTTCGAAATTCGCAGCCAGAAGGTCATGCTAGACCGCGATTTGGCACAGCTTTATGAGGTAGAGGTAAAAAGGTTAAATGAAGCGGTAAAACGTAATATTAAGCGATTTCCGCCAGATTTTATGTTTCAATTAACCGATGAAGAATGGGTTAACTTGAGGTCGCAAATTGCGACCTCAAGATTCATTCACGGCGGCAGACGTTATAATCCTTATGTTTTTACAGAACAAGGGGTTGCCATGCTGTCAAGTGTTATTAGTTCTGAACAAGCAATAGAAGTAAATATACAAATCATGCGTGCTTTTATACAATTAAGACAATTTGTATTATCACAAAGCGGTTCAAATGAACAAATTGCAAAATTAAGCAAACTTTTAATGCTCCATATTGATAATTGCGATTATAAGTTTACAGAATATGACGAAACAATAGCTCAGGTCATTGAAGCATTAAATAACTTAATTAAACAGCCGAATGAAACTAAGAAAATAGGGTTTTAATGTATGTCTAATAACACATACATTGATTTGTTTATTTCTAGTTAATATAATACTTTTGATGCCTGAAACCAACACCATTCAAACCGATGATTACATGGAACTGGAAGCCGCGCATGACAGGCAATCTGCAAACTCTGTTTACGATGAAAATTTTAACGATGATATTATAAAAGATAAAGCAAAATTAAAATCTTTCCGTTCAAAAATTGATGATACTAAATCAAACAGATCGGCTGTTATGCCATTTTTCGCCGCGGTTGAAATTGATATGGAGCGTAAATCACCTGTCGGTTTAAAAAGTTTATTTACTGTTTGGCTGGATAACGGTAATAAATACTGGCTTAATCCTATGGATAAAAGTAACGGGCTTGGAGTATTGGAAGAAATTTTATTTAAGTATCAGGGAGATGTCCGTGTGCTCTCCCCTTTTATAAGTCTTTTAACTAACTTGGCAGCCGCCGGCATTTCGCCGCGTGCTTTTATTGAATATGTAATCCTTCCCAGAATGCGTCAGGATTATAATTGGCGTAAATGGCAGGATAATCATTTTGAATCATTGCAAATAATCGCGCAATTAATTACGACTGCAAAAGATCATCCGCCGTTTAATAAAGAACATTTAGGATCTGGCAAGACAAGGCTTGCAAGAGATATCGTTCTTGTAAGATATATAGGAAGACCCTTGGCGCAGTATCAGGCGGTTCTGTTACGTGACGAGGCAAAGTTAAAAAGTTACCGCGAGGCTTGGCAGAAAATATCACTGCAAGACCCTCTCAGCCTTTATTTTATGAGAAATAACGCTCTTCATTTTATTTATATCATGTCAGGAAAGATCGATCTTGTTCAGTTAGTTGCAATTGTAGAACAACTTCCGGATATCGAACGCTCTTTTTCATCGGCTTTTCCTGACACTCATATAAGTTTAAAAACAATTCAGGCGATAAATCTTTACGATTACGATATTGATTATGCGATACAAGCACGCAAAAACTCAGGCTTTCTAAGTCTTGATTTTGCAATTGAGATTAAAGCGTATTTTAACATCGTAAAAGCTTTGCTGCAAAAACCTACAGGCGCGTACTTATGCGCATATTATGCAAGCCTTTTAAAACGGTATAAAAACCCTGTGATTGCAGAGATTATTTACAATTTGATTCGAGTAATTGATGACAGAGGCGGTATGCACATTTATAAATGGCATACAAAACAATTATTGGAAAAACCGAAAGCCGTTATGCAAAACTATTTACAGTTTGTCGAACAAAATCACGGCTGCGATCCTGAGTATCCGCGTATTTACCTTCTTTTCAGAGACGAAGAAGCGGCACGCGAAGCGATGGATGTTTTCGCCCTTGCAAATAATTTCGGTCTTAACGATGCCGCTCTTAGAAACAAGGAAACTGTCTCTTATAAAGACCTGCTTAACGCATATATAAAAGAGCACCCTTCTACAAAAGAATTGATCGAAAGTTTCCAAGAGGAATTGTTAATAGGGCGCGACCGTCAATGGAGCCGTGATTTTACTGATAAGATTGATAATCTTCGCAATGACGAAAAAAATCTTTACGGTCCTTTGTTGCGCTCTGTTGTAAGAGGCGTAGGTTCAGGCTGGTCAAAGGAAAAGGCAGCAGGCTTTACACCTTTATTGGAAGAATACGGAGAAGTTCACTCATCATTATTGATAAATGCCAGAACAGAATTTAAAATGCCGATCATACCTATTGGCAGTTCTTCTTCAGAGCATGATAAATTTGCACGCAAGCAGATCAACCTTGTTAATATAGAAAAAGTTTGGAACTCTTTTTCTGTAACAGAACAAAAAAATGTGAATAACACTTTAGTTTATATTAACAATTGGAACATAGAATTAAATGAACCTCTGGAAAACGCTTTTAATAAAAAAATTACTTTTGAAAATGAATTACAGGAAACTGCTGACGAAGATACAAGAATCAAAGTGCAAAAAGAAATTGCAAAACAAGATAAAACTATAAGTACATTACAGAATAAAAAACAGCATTTAACGCAAATATTGGATAAATTTGATGAATTATCTGACCTGCAAAAATTTATTACATCTCTTATTATGGCAGGCTCTGTAAAACAAGATGATAGTTTTTGTGATTTTGCATCCGCATTATTACTGCAAAGATACAAACATTTAGAAAGCATAACAAGCCGCATGAACTTCCTCATTGATGATATAAGCGTTGATGTATTGAGTTATCAGCAATTTTTATATTTAATAAATCTTTTAGAAACATTATTTATTACGTTACGCGAAGATCAAGAAATAAATATTTTGCTGGAACAAGATACGATTTTGCAGGAAATTTTGAGCGAATACATCATTACAAAAAAGAAACAAATAACGATAGATGCACTTGATGCTGCTGCAAAAAAAATTACAGGCTTTGCATCATTACAGGCAGAGCGCGCTAAGTGGCAGGGGATTCTTGCCGGCATGGAAGAAAAAAACGAAAAATATTTTCACAATATGGAAATATACACATCAAAAACTTTTATCGATTCTCATTACGGCGACATGGGGGGCATCTGCCTTGCAGGACAGCCTGCGCAAATACTGCGCCCCGGCTTTTACGTACAGCGTCTTGTCGATTTAACAGACAGGCAAATTATCGGTATGTCTATTCTTTATTTATCGACAAGCGGTTTTAGTATTACTCACGGAACAGGATTATTAAAAGCGGATAATTACTGGCATGCTTTTGCATTTAATCCCCTTTCGTCTGTTTTAAGGCACTGCACGGCAGAACAAGCTTTATTTTTATATTTACAATTCCGTTTAAATATCGAAAAAGTTGCATGGATGACAAAACTTCCCGTTGTTTTATCCGGGATAGAAACATCAAGCGGGTTGATTTCAAATAACGGTCATTTCAGCGATTTAATAAAAACATACGAAACGGCTAAACCTGCCGCGCGCAAGGTAAATAACGCCAAAGGTTTCTCTGTTTATTACAGTCAGGAAATTTTTGCAAAGGCATTAGTTATAATTGATCCAAGAGGATATGATGAGCCTTTGCAAGTGCCAACGTTTTATGCGCACAGCATGAGATTTTAATTACATGGATAATTAAAATGGACAAAAATGTTTATTAAAGTTTCCATTATTATATAATATAATAACCATGCACAAACCCTATGAACTGTTAGAAGGCCTGCTATGCAATATAGAAGAAAGGCTGACAGAGGATATAAACACAGACACCCTTGCAGACGAATATTCCCTGTCTGCCACCCATTTACGCCGACTTTTTCAATTCGCTTTTAACCAGACAATAGGAGCATATATCCGTTCCCGTAAATTGTCAGCAAGCATAGACAATATAATAAATTCAAACCTTAATATTATAGATATAGCGATACTCTACGGATTTGAATACGAACAAACATACATAAGATCATTTAAGCGTGAATTCGGGATTACCCCAGGCGACCTTCGTAAAACAGGGAAAATATTAACAATAAAGCCGCCTCTTCATTTATTTGACAGTAATAAAATGGCGGACGGCGCTTTCTTTGGTCCTGATATAGTAATGGTTCCGCAGTTTCATGTTGTGGGCAAGAAGCATAAAATGCCGTTACATTGTGAATTATCATCATTACCCACTTTTCATTTTAATAATTTTATTAATGAAGAAAAAAATAAAATCGCTGATACGGTAAACCGGGAAATAATTATTAATATATCAACAGAAGCAGAAATTAAAAACGCTGATTATGGATATTTTATGCCGTCGCTTCAGGTAAAATCATTCGACAATATACCGGATGGTTTCAGCAGTTTTACATTTCCTTCAACATTATGCGCAAGATTTAAGCTCATAAAACCGGATGATGTCGAATTAAATGAAACTTTCGCGGAAAAACTTTTCAGCAAAATTGATAATTATATGA
>Ga0209755_10000571_pt1 | contig 66158 bp, 53 predicted proteins | sample TergutCo191P1_FD_187301 | JGI IMG/M metagenome (GOLD analysis project Ga0209755, IMG submission 187301) | Cornitermes sp. P1 segment gut microbial communities from Petit-Saut dam, French Guiana - Co191P1 (SPAdes) (version 2) | ecosystem: Host-associated > Arthropoda: Insects > Digestive system...
GCCTTTGCCGGTTTTGCCCGATTTTGATGGGGATGTGTTGACATTCAATTTCATTGATTTTGCCATGATTGATACGGAAACCATTGGCGAGCTTGTCACCATCCGGTTTAGGCTTTTGGCTGATGATATCGATTATACGTCACTATCGGTTGAAATCGTACAGGATAATATCATTTTCCAAGATGCTGATTTTGACAGATAAGTAAATAGATTTATAACTAAACCAAAAACGAACAAGGCAGCTCAATATGGGCTGCCTTGTTTCAAAAATACCCAAGGGGGATTTGATGAATATGTACAATTTGATGAATACGCACAAACACTTAATCGCGGTGATTCTTGTAGCCGTTTTAACATTTAGCAATTTCGCTGTTCTTTTTGCCGACTATCCCATTACGCCTTTGAGCGACACAAACAGCGTAAACCCCCATATCTCGGCATCAAACGAGATCGGGCGACGCGGGGAGTATGTAGATATTGTTGTTTCTTTGGGTGAAAACCCGGGATTGTTCATGACATCTTTTCATCTGGGCTTTGATACCGCGGTTCTTGAATTAATCAGTTTCAGCCAGTTTTCTCCGGCAATTTTGCCCCTGCCTCAAGCTCCGCTTTTAACTGCAAACCCGTTGCCATTTAATTTCATCGATTTTTCCATGAATGATACCAATGCGACAGGTGGTCTTGTTACCTTGCGCTTTAGAATCCGGGATAATGCACCCCTTGGCAATTCAACAATCACGCTTACCAACTTGCTCGCCACGGCTTATCCGGACATAATCCATGGCATAACACACGCAGATGGCGGGGTGTATGTTAGTGATGATAATGACGGCGAGCCGGGAATTTTAGGTGATGTTCATTCAATTGTTTCGGGTGGCAGCGGTTTACCCGGCGACTATGTAGATGTTACGGTTAATCTTACAGAAAACCCCGGCTTGTTCATGGTGTCATTTCAATTGGGGTTTGATGCGAGCAGGCTAGAACTAATCGGATTCAACCAATTCGCTCCGCCGATTTTGCCCCTGCCCCAGCCGCCTTTGCTGACCGCAAACCCCTTGCCGTTTAATTTTATTGACTTTTCCATGAATGATACCAAAGCAACAGGCGAACTTATTACATTACGATTCAGAATCAGAGATAATGCACCCCTTGGCAATGCCAATATAATCCTGACCGGCCTACTCGCTACAGGCTATGAGGACATTATCCATGATGTCACACACGAAAATGGAGTTGTGTATGTCGGGCAAGTATCAGATTTACAGCCATCGATTTACATTTACACAATAGAAGATACTTTGATCAACGAACCCGGTAATACTGCTCTATTTAGGGTGTATGTATACAATGTGTTGCCCGGCGCAACCAGAAGGATCTATTTTAACGACCCAGCCCCCAGCCAAGCCGCAAGCATAACTGTAGATTTACCAAGCATCTTGATTTCGGCAGTGGATATTCGCGGATTTGTTACGACTGATATATATGGCGACGGTTATGGCTATCTTGAATTATATCTGCTTCAACGATTAACGCAGGTTCATTTTGATGGGCTTATTGCTCGTATTGGAGAAATGTTCCCCGCAAGACAGATTGATGCAAAAACACTAGAAAACGCAACACTTGCTGCACAAGCCCACTTGGTTGCAATAAACCGAATTTTCCTGACCGAAGCAATGCCGGCATCGGCACCAATTACACTCAAACCTAAACCCGCATCTGAATGATGCGGGTTTAGGTTTTGGAAAAATCATACTAGAGGGGGTTCGCCTAGGACGCAGTCCAATAAGGCCTCCCATAACTTCGCCGAAATCGTTAAGACGCGGGAGAGCGGCAATTTGATGTTTGAAGATGCCTTGGAACAGAGCGGGCTTAAAAGAAGCACGTTTTACAGCCGTGTGAAGGGGCTTCGGGAGGGCGGGAAGAAAAAGCAATGTCCAAGAAGGTGTACCTTGTTGGACTGCGTCATGCGCAGTTCGTGTGGGTGCAAGATAAGCCTAAAATTCGACCCTCTCAATCCAAGATTTGGCACAGTATTGTTATGATAATTTTACCACGCCACAGCCCCAAAAGTCAAGAAAATATACAAATAAAATAAAGATTTTCGCTAGATATTATCTATTCGTTTCAAATGAAGCAAAATCTCCCATTTCACGGTCTTTATATGTATTTTTCACCTTCACTAGACCCACCTTTCCAAACAAGTCCAACAAGGTACACGATTTTGAACAAATTGTTTTTCGAGAGTGCCGAATACACGAAGTCAAAAAAATCGTTTATGCTTTAAGAAAACAAAGTTTCGAGATTAGGGGGTATGCTCGACATCATAGCGCAATAAAGCCGAAATATTTATCGCTAGAAAAATTGTATTGAATTTGAAAGGGGCTTTGAATGATGAGGAACAAAAAAAGGAAAGGGTTGGCATTTTTGTTGTTGGCAATCATGTTGTTGCCACCGATATGCTTTTATCCAGCCATGGCTTTGGCGAAAAGCTCGTATGGAGTTTTTGGTGGTTCGTCTTTTTTTCACGAACAGCATAATGATGAAAGCAGCTATTCAGGCACATTGTTGCCAATGGCTATGGCCTCCGACAGTTCTCAATTGGCAGGTGGAGTGCGAAGTGTGGTGACGAGAGGTAGCAATGATGGCGCAGGAGCAGTTGCAATCAGAAATGATGGCAGCCTATGGACTTGGGGGCTTCATTCTACTTCTCCGTTTATACAAAATTGGGTGCCAACACAAATTCTTCCTGGGGTTGCTTGGGAAAGTGCATCGGTTGGTCATGGTCATATAGCGGCCATTCAAGTGGATGGTAGTTTATGGGCGTGGGGAGATAACAATTGGGGTGCACTAGGTGACGGCACAACCGTTAGTCGGAATGAGCCAAATCGGGTAAATGCAAGCGGAAACTGGTCTAGCGTTTCAGCGGGGTGGTTTAATACAGCAGCGATTATGAGTGATGGTAGCTTGTGGGTGTGGGGAAGTAATTTAAGTTACAATCTTGGGTTAGGCAGAAATGATTATTGGCCAATCCAGCCAGACCCTTCATATGTCTCAATTCCAACAAACCTTAAGCCTGGAACGACATGGAAAACAGTAGCAGCATTGAACGGATATATGTTAGCCATAAGTACCGATGGGAGCTTGTGGGGCTGGGGAACTGTCGGAACAGGGCCTAATTCCGCATTGCTTGGTATGGAACCAGCCCAAATTGGTGCATATACAAATTGGTCAGGTTTTGAAGGCGTTTTTGTTATGAGGACTGACGGCAGTTTTTGGATGCTAGATAATGACGAGATGGTAATGTTCGATTTAGGTATAAATTGGACGAGCGTAGCGCTTGGGGGTTCGGCAGTTACGAGCCACAATTTAGCTATTAGACAAGACGGTAGCTTGTGGGCTTGGGGGGCGAATACCTTCGGCCAGTTGGGTATAGGCACAACTATCGGCCAAAGTGAACCTGTTCGAGTTGGTGAAGATACTGACTGGACAAGTGTTGCAATTGGATCTAGTTTTTCTGTAGCCACTAGAAGTGATGGTAGTGTCTGGACTTGGGGGCGTAACGAGGTAGGTCAGCTTGGCGCACATAATTATCCAGCGTGGAGGCAACAAAGAGATACCCTAGGCCCAGCCATCATACCGATTTCACAATTGACCGTACCGACTGGAGCGAATATTCAGCTTTATGTAGGAGAATCCGCACCGCTTACGGCAATTGTGACTCCGTCCGGCATTACAAATAGAGATGCGGTCGTGTGGAGTAGCGATTCCACTCATATCGCAAGCATAGAAGCCTTAAGCGGCGGAGGGATTTATACCTCAACCGTATATGCCCATTCGCCTGGTATTGCTACAATTTTAGTAGCTACATATTGCGGAAATCACGCAGAGGAAATAACTATATCGGTTGAAGAGATGGCTTATTTTCCGAGGGCTTCTGCTCCGACAACAAATGTTGTGCAAGGACTGGTGCCACATGGCAAAGAGATTCATCTCCAAACCTCAACACCTAATGCAACTATACGATTTACCCTTGACGGCAGCGAACCTGATGAAAATAGTGCAGTTTTTTCAGATGCAAGTCCAATTGTGATTACCAACTTCACGAGAGTAAGAGCAAGGGTATTCGCAAACAACATGACTCCAAGCCGGATAGCAGATTTTCACTTCGATGTGTTTCCGACAGTCGCAACACCAACAGCGAGCATACCATCAGGTTACATCATATACGGCACAAGAGTGACGTTTTCCAGCGCAACGCCAAATGCAATAATTCACCTCACCCAAGGCTCTTTCCCTCCGCCACAGCCCCCAACTCAAAATAGCTGGGGTATGCGCTCTCCAATTACTTTACCTATATATAGTCCAACAACCGTCAAAGTAATGGCTTCTGGTAGTAGCGGATGGGATGCTAGTGAAATAGCGGTGTTTGAGTATCGAATTCGGGTTGCAACTCCAATGGGAGAAGTTTTCCTTGCCAACCCCAACACACCAGTAATGTACGGAGCGAGTTTTAGATTGAGACTACCTCCATTGCCGCCATCAGCAGCGAACAGAAGGCGAACCATACACTATACAACCAACGGAGAAGTTCCTACCATAAATAGCCCCGTTTACTCAGAGCTTATTCGGCTAACTCATTCGATGACGATTCGAGCAAAAGCGGTTACGCCTGGCTACACTGGGACTATATGGGATTGGGCTGATAGCGAAATTGCTGAATACGATATTAAGGTTCATGCTCATCCGCCATCTTCTTGGCCTCACTCTGGTGCTGTAGCATATGGCACTACTGTGAGGCTTGATAACCATATATTTATGGACGGCACGGTTATCCGCTTTACGACTGACGGAAGCGAGCCGACTGCAAATAGCCAAATTTACTCATCGCCAATAAGGGTAGATAACTCGATGACAATAAAAGCTAGGGCTTTTCGAGCAGGATTAGAGCCTAGCCCAGTTGCGGTGTTTGAGTTTGATGTTACTGATAGAGCCTTAATTCCTGTGCCAACCATTGCGGATAGTGTTATGATGTATTATAGGGAGCTTAAATTTGAAAGCGCAACACCCGGTGCAGAAGTTTTCTTTACAATTGATGGCTCATTCCCGGACGAAAATAGCATGTCTGGTTTGATTCCGCTTTATAGATTTATCGACCAAACGGTGACTGTAAGGGCGAGAGCGTTTGCGCCTGATTTGTTGCCTAGTGATACTGCGTTTCGTTTTATTCGCGTTATTTCGCCGGATACACCTACATCTACTCCCGCTTTTTTGCTGCCCCCTGGTTCTATAGCTACTTCTTACGGTCGCTCATTGAATTTGAACCAAGAAGGCGGTAACAGAGTTAGGTTTGCTAGGTCGGGTCAAGGCGTAATGATTTGGTGGACAAATGACGGAACTGACCCAGAGGTGGGCCAAAACATAATTCCTGGTCGCAGGGGTGTCATTGCGGTTGATGGTTATATTGAGGTTAATTTCCCGCAAACAATTCGGGCAATTGCGGTTTCTCCTGGTCGTGCGCCTAGCCCGGTGGTTGAATTTACATACTCGATTAGTGAATTCAGACAAAGGGAGTTGGATTTTGGTAACATTTCAAAAAGAATTCCACAAGATATACCAATTGTAGGGGATCGTGAAATTAACTTAAATTTGAATAGAATACCTGGTATAGAAATCCATGATGAGCATGGAATTATGATTGCTATTGGCTCGGGATTTAATTTTAGCCCAACTAATCCTAGAGGTGATTTTCACAAGATAGGCAAGGAGATAGGGCGAATAGGTGAACTTGCCGACCCAAGAACTTGGAATGCGGGTCAAATGCGAGGTGTGGTTAGCGCAAGACATCCTGTGGGTGCCTTTTTTGCTAACATCAGACCTGAAGTATACATTATGGGCTATCTTGAAGGCGGGATATTCCCATTTAGTGATGCACCACCCATGTTAAGCGGACGTTTTTTTCTTAAGATTGGAGCTAGAAGTGTTACGGACTACCAGTTTTTTTTAGGACCTGTACCCGTAGTGCTTATTCTTGATGTTGCGGTAAGTGCCACGGGCATACTTGACATTAGCTTAGTTGATAATCGTATCATTCCTGAAATTGCTCTTTCATTTGTCATGCCTGAGCTTACAGTCATGGGAGGAGTTGGCATAGCGTGGGTTTTGAGTGTCGGTGCATATGGACAACTCTCAATGCACTTAGATTGGGATTTGTCTGGTCGAACAGACCCCGCCACACGATGGAGACTAAAGGGAGCGTGGGGAGCATATGCTCGCGTCCTCGGATTTTTGCATAGAACTCGACCATTTCGGGATGGAACAATATGGTGTAGCTGGTGTGGATTTGCTTCGTGCGAATCTTCGGGTAGAGCGGTGCCATTTGAAATGGCGATGTTTTATATAAACAACTATACCGAAGTAGCGCCTCGAAACCATTTAGGCGCACAATCTCCTTGGTTAGGAAATCGGTCTGTGGGAGCTCGCATGACTACTCGCATGACTAATAGTAGTCTCACGCCTTTGCAATTGCATGTATTTGAGCAAACCGCTCCCCTGATTGCTGAAGCAAACACTCATCGCGTGATGATTTTTCTTGCTGATGATGGATCGAGAAGCGACTTGAATAATACCACGTTGGTGTATTCTATATATTACGCTGGAGGATGGAGCGAGCCAAAGCCGATTATGTATGACGGCACGGCGGATTTCTTTCCAAACATAGTTAGCGATGGTGATGAAATTTGGGTAACTTGGCATAATAGTAGCCGCGTTTTTATATACGGCATTGACTTGCTACCAGATATTATAGCGGCATCTGAAATTGCCGCCGCAAGATTCGATGGGCAGCTAGGAACTTTCGTTGACCATCATATTATATCAACTAAAACTGACAACCCCATTATGAACTCCAAGCCCGTAATTGCAGTTAATGACGGAGAGGTCGTCGTTGCTTGGGTGCGTAATAGCCAAAAAGATATATTTGGCACAGAAGGGCTTTACAACAGTATTATTGCTCGCAAATTCACAAATGGCGAGTGGGGAAGCGAGATTATAATCGCAGATGGGTTGGGCGCAATACTCGACATGGATATATCTTATTTTGCCGAAGGATTCCATATCGCATATATTATCGACCGTGACAACGATTTATATACAGTTGATGATAGAGACTTAATCGTTGCAAACTTGGCGGGAGTAATGATAAAAACTCCTGCAGTAGACACGCTTGTGTCCCGACCAAGATTTGCCGAAATTAACGGGGAGCAGGCATTGAGTTGGTTTGAAAGCGGAAATATCCGCTTTATGGTTGATGGCAGCCAGCCCATTTCAATGCTTGCAGAAAATGACATGGCAACCGACGCGTTTAGGGTTTTGAGTAATTTGTCAGGCGAAACCGCCATAATTTATGCCACCTTCGTTGAAGGAGCAGGATATATTATGGCTCGACTTCAAAATGAAGATGGGCGATGGGGTAATTCATTTAGGCTTTACCAGACTGGGGATTTTGCAAGGTTTTTCTGCGGCGTATGGGATGATAGCGGTGAATTCCACATTGTGCTAAATAATTCTAGGATGTCTATAGTGGGAGACGGCGATTCTGCGATTCTGCTTGAAACGAACAATCTGTATTCGCTCCAAGTGGCGCCGCTCCCAAATTTGAGGCTAGCATATGTGCTGTATCATCCTGAAGACCTCCGTAGGGGAGATGACTTTTCGATAACTATCGGTGTCGAGAACATTGGAGGTGTTACGATAAACGATGCAAGTATCAATATAATTTCCACAAATAACGAATTGGTCGGCTCTATGTCCTTTGATGGAGGTCTGGGAGCTAAAGAAATTATTTCGATTGAAGTTGACATTCCGATTTACGCAAACATGGAGGCTCAAACTGAGTTTGTGATTACTATTGAGCCATTAGGCGTGATAGATGCCGATATGCGCGACAATTCACACACGATACTTCTTGGCTTGACCAACCTCGCACTACAGTTAGAAAGCCGCCATGAATCTGATGGCCTGGTTTCTGTATCGGCGCATGTGCACAACACTACTGATTTTCCTGCGTATGCCATGTTAATTGTGAGGCGCGATTCTGCTGATGGAGACGTTATTTGGATTGCTGATTTTGGAGATAATGACCGAATCGAAGGGCGCAGCTATAAAGAATATACCTTTGAATTTTATTATGGAAACGTAATTTCTATCGACAAGGATTCCGTAGTGTTATTCTTCGAGGTTGTTAGTGGTACTCGGGAGTTATTTATGGCTGACAACTCCGCTTTCATTGTTATACATGCTCCGCGTGAAGCTACATTGCCGCAATTGGCCTATGTTACTAGCCAAGAAAACGGGTTGGGCGTGGGAGTAACTGGTATCGCAACATTCACACTTTTAACCCAAAGCATTGGTACATTAGCTGAAGTTATGTTGAACAACATAGATGACATTTCTGGAATTAGTCTCATAACTACAAGGACTGCTCCTCACGGCAATGTTACCGTTATTGAGATTAATGTGACCGATGAAACTCCACGAGGAGCTCATCCGTTAAGCCTTACCGTTGACGGCATAACGTCATACGAGTTTCTGCTACTTATTGGTATTGATGAGGGCAATCTCATCAGCGGTACGGTTCATAGCAACCATGCTCGCAAGGGGGTATATATTACGGTCAATCTTTATCACATCGGCTCTGAAGATGATATATACATGGTGGATAGCATGAGTATCCAGCCTGGCGGATTTGAGGGAGCTCAGTTTACATTTAGAGATGTATCGCCTGGAATTTACAGAATCCGCATAAGTAAACCGGGACATCTTGTATTTACCATAGACAACATTGCAATCGAGGGCTCTGATATTTATTTAGCTGACTTCACAAGCAATATATCGCTCATACCTGGCTCAATAACAGGCGGCGACACAATTGGAGCTGCTGATATTGCGGAGCTATTGGGACTATGGGGAACATCAGACCCAAGGGGAGCTTTATCTGGAGGCGATGTTGTGGGAGCGGAAGACATTGCAGTTCTTCTTGGGAACTGGGGGGTGACGGCAGAATAAAATGTTCCATCAGCATAAACGGATGCCAAGCAAATCTTGATCATGGTTTGCTTGGCATCGAGTCTAGATGATTAGGAGGATTGCTATGAAAATCAAAGGCATGTTTTCAAAGGTTGTGCAACGGGCGTTGGCAAAGGCAATATTATTCTTCTTAATAGTTGCAACTGGTTTAAGCAACGTGTCCGCTGCTACCACATTAAATAGCGTTGGGGCAGTAGAGGCGCATAGAAATATAATTTCATACGGCGCATTTGATAATAGTCCAGATGGCATAATTACCGGAGCACCTTGGCGAATTTACGAATCCGGCACACTTGTTGTCGATGGTGGCTTTCTTGAGTGGTCATATTGGTCGAGTTTATACAATGCGACAATTAGCCCATGGTACGAATATCGTTATGATATTCTTGATATTATTTTCACAGATTCAATAACTGCCGGAAAAAGCTTAGGAGGCTTGTTTTCTCTTTTGCACAATGCCAGAAGTATCGAAGGGCTATGCAATATTGATACTACCAATGTTATAGACATGGGGAGTATGTTTGCGTGGACATATAGTCTCACGAACCTTGATTTGTCTATGTGGAACACCAGCAATGTAGTAAACATGAGTAACATGTTTACGCACGCAAGCAACTTGAAGTATCTCAATATATCTGGATGGGATGTCAGCCGAGTTCAAACCATGAACGGTATGTTTGTGTGGGTAGACAGTCTTGCAAGTATCAATTTGACTAATTGGGACACGAGCGCAACTATTAGTATGAATGGCATGTTTCATCATGCAAGCAGCCTGGAATACCTTGATTTATCTGGGTGGGACACAAGTAATGTTGTTGATATGAGAGGGATGTTCTCGCTTGCGAGTAGTCTTTCTAGTCTCAACATAGCTGGGTGGGATACGAGTAATGTTATAAACATGGGCTTGATGTTTGAAGAAACACCAAGCTTAAGCCAAATAATTTTCGGGCAATACACTAGGTTTTTTTATACCTATTGTGTTTGGAATGGGTGGCAGTCGCCAGGATTTCCAGACGTTCCAAGAAATACGCAATTCACTGGAAGATGGCAGAATGTAGGTGATGGAACAGCGGACGAGCCTGCTGGGGATTTCGCTTTTACTTCCATACAACTTATTGAATATTTCGATGGCTCTGTTCACGCTGATACATGGGTGTGGCAACCGCGAAATGCTGATGTAACCATTATTGCCCACGGAGCATTCCCTGATTGCCCTGAAAGCAATATCCCTGGGGCGGTTTGGCAACTCTTCGAAACCAAAGAACTTATTGTTGGTGGGGGGTTTATCGTATCAAGTCACGAAAGAGCTGGAGCATTTAGTCCTTGGTATCAGTATCAGAGCTATATTACTCACATTCTTTTCTCCCAGCCGGTTGTTGCTGGGCAATGCATGACCGGCTTTTTCGCCAGACTTACTCATGTAACCGCAATATGCGGCCTTGAAATGATTGATACGTCCGGTGTCATCTACATGAACTTGATGTTTTATCGAGCCAATATGTTAGAAATCCTCGATTTGTCAAGCTGGGATGTCAGCAATGCAACCGAAATGTGGGGAATGTTTACGAGGGCGTATAACCTTCGATGCCTCGATACAACCAATTGGAACACAAGTAACGTTGCAAACATGGGTCAAATGTTTGTCCTTACATATAATCTCACCAGCCTTGATTTATCGGGTTGGGACACTAGCAATGTTTGGGCCATGTACGGAATGTTTGGAAACATGTCCTCTTTAGTGTATCTCAATGTTTCGGGATGGATTACAAGCAACGTTACAAACATGAGTGCTATGTTTGCTGGTGCAAGCAGATTAGAACGTTTAGACCTTTCTGGATGGGATGCAAGCAGGGTAAATGTCATGCAAGGAATGTTTAGTGGTGCTAACAATTTACGTGAAATAATCTTGGGTGAAGATTTCCGTTTTGTACAACGCACTAATCCGCCTATATCTCCTGACCTGCCTCCCGTACCATATAACACCGATTTTACCGGTTTTTGGCAGAACGTATACACCGGAACACCCGACAACCCACAAGGTAGGCACGTTCTTACTTCTGACGAACTGATGCTACTTTTCAATGGTAGCATCCATGCTGATACTTGGGTCTGGCAGCCACGGAGGAATTTGGACGATGCCCTAATCAGCCTAGGCAGATTCCCCGATTGCCCGGATAGCACAATGCCCGGTTCTGAATGGAGGTTATATAGTTCAGGGGTTTTGGCTATCGAAAGCGGATTTGTTGTAATCCCATGGGTAAACGATAGCTGGATTTTCCCACTTTTTTGGACTGATTATCGCAATCTGATTGAGCGAATCGAATTTCGAGGAGCAGTAAAGGCCGGTGATGGAATACAAGCTTTATTTGCTAGTATGGAAAACTTAACTGACATTGAGGGTCTTGAGCTTATCGATACGAGCAACATCATAAATCTGGGCATGCTTTTTCAGGATTCCAGCGGCCTTACAAACCTTGAGGGTTTACAAGGCTGGAACACAAGCAATGTAGAGAGTTTTACCCAAGTTTTTTTGCGCTTGAACAATTTGACCCATCTTGATTTGTCACAGTGGGATACGAGAAACGCAACGGATTTCCAAAATATGTTTATGGGAGTCACTAACTTAACCTACTTAAATGTGTCGGGATGGGATACTAGAAATGTAGTTAATATGGCTTCGATGTTTTCGGGAGCCAGCAGTCTCGAACGACTGGACTTGTCTAGTTGGGATACTGGTAATGTATGGGCGATGAGTTGGATGTTTAATGGAATGAGTAGCCTCCGTGAGCTAGTGTTAGGTGAAAATTTCAGGTTTCTACCTAGAAATGCATTTGTAGGAGATGCCGCGTTGCCCGAGCCACCATCGAATGAATATTTCACTGGCTACTGGCAAAATGTAGGTAGCGGAACAGAGGTTGCGCCAAATGGCGAATTCGTACTTACTGCTGTTCAGTTGATGGAATATTTTGACGGCTCGATACACGCCGACACCTGGGTTTGGCAACCTCATGCAAAGACAAATAACTTAATAGCCCAAGGCCAATTCCCAAATTGCCCATATAGTGCTATCCAAGGAAGTTCATGGCGAATATATAATTGTGGCACTCTATATATCGATACAGGATTCGTTTATTGGAGCAATTTGCTTGGTTTTTGGGGGCCGTGGTATGTATATCGAAATTATATTTTCCATATTGAAATTACAGGTAGCATTCTTGCGGGTAGCTCAATTCAAAGGCTGTTTGCGATGCTACCCTATGTCGTAGCTATAGAAGGCTTGACTTTCCTTGATACCAGCAATGTGAAGAATATGAACCAAGTCTTTAGGGGTGCGTATAGCCTTAAATCAATCGATGTATCAAATTGGGATACTTCATCCGTGATTAACATGACCGGAATGTTCAACACGGCAACCGGCCTCATGCACGTTGATGTTTCAAGTTGGGATACATCCTCAGTAGTGTATATGGTCGCAATGTTTACTGGGGCGAACAACCTAAAATATCTGGATGTTTCGGCGTGGAACACATCCTCTGTGACAAACATGAGTCATATGTTCCAAGTAGCAAGCAACCTTGAGTATCTTGATGTTTCAAACTGGGATACATCGTCCGTGACAAATATGTGGAGCATGTTTGGCTGGGCGAGTAACCTCGTTGCTCTTGATGTATCCAATTGGGATACGTCTTTAGTGACTGATATGGCAACCATGTTTGCGGGTGCAGCTAATCTTGAAAAACTTGATATGTCAAATTGGGACACCTCTTCTGTCGAAAGTATGCTCATGATGTTTGCCAATGCAGATAGCTTGAAGATGCTAACGCTTGGAGAAAGCTTTCAATTTGTAGGTGGTAGCGAGGCGCAGCTGCCTATGGTATTGAGCAATGCGGGTTTTAGTGGATATTGGCAAAATGTTGGCGAAGGTACTTTCTATATGCCTGCTGGAGATTTCGCATTTACATCTGCGCAACTAATGGCGTATTTTTATGGCTCAATACATGCTGGCACTTGGGTTTGGCAACCAATAATATCTGGCGCAAATGATAATTTCACCATTGCTGGCACGGTTAGTAGCCACCACGCCCGAGTTGGGGTAGGCATAACCATCAATCTGTATCGCATCGGAGCAGGAAATAGTACAGTCCTGGTGGATAGTGCAACTATCCAAGCTGGCGGAAGTGTCGGAGCATCATTCGTTTTCGAAGATGTTGAGCGGGGCATCTACAGAATCCGCATAACGAAACCCGGGCATTTGCCGCTGGTCATTGATGATATTGTCGTCGAAGGCTTGGACGTGAATCTGGCAAACTTAATGCCCAATATAACTCTAATCCCTGGTTCAATAACGGGAGGCGACACTATAGGAGCGGCCGATATTGCCGAGTTGCTAGGACTTTGGGGAACATCAGACTCAAGAGGAACTCTATCTGGCGGCAATATTGTAGGCGCAGAAGATATTGCTGTATTGCTTGGCAATTGGGGTATGACGGCAGAGTAAAATAATTCAATTATGAGGAGCGATGTTATGAAATTTGCTAAAAATTTAGTGAAAAAAATGATTGCGGGAACATTGGCGGTTGTGATGCTAATGGCGGCGAATGCAGGAGAGGTGTTTGCAAATGGCAGCGGCGACAATGCCGCAAGTTTAACCATCACCCAAGAACTCGTTGGCGAAAGATTTACCGATAATGCAAGGATATACAGACTGGTTTTCGGGGTAGATATTTCGCCGCCAGGTTTGCTTTCGATTGCGGTGGTTATGTCTTACGACCCAGATGTTGTTGTGCCTTTGGAAGCGGCGACCGAACCTATGCCGGGCATGTTTTTTGGAGCGGATTACACAGCACTTGCGTTTTCGGCTCCATTTCGCGAAGCGGGGAGTGTTGCTGGGCGCATACCTATTACCGATTGGGAGCTTGACACAGTATCCGGCAGACAGGTTTTTGGTCATTCATCTAATTTTACTGGCGGAACACCTGCGGTATACGGCGTGCATGATATGTTTGCATTTTATTTCCGTATTATTGATGGGCAGGAATTAACCGCAAATACTTTTAGGCTTGAAAACGGCAGAGATGCTAACGGCTTTCTAGCGCAAAAACAACCTTGGACTTTTGGCGCGGCAGTAATGCTCTCGCCCGGAGACTCGGCGCAGGCGCATTGGTGGGGTCATACGGTAAACCCGATTCCGCAGGGCTTTGTAATTCCTGATAGCAACATAATTTGGAATCTGGATATAGCAGATAATGGAAATGACCAGCCGGCCGATTACGGCACTTTGCGGGTATCCTCAACAACCGCAAGAGCAGGACAAACCGCAACAGTCCAAATCAACATTGAGGACAACCCTGGCTTTGCGGCAATGCCATTAAGAATCAGAATACCCGCAGGTTTAACTTTGACAAGCTATTCCCTTGGAATTGCAGGACTAGCACCATATTTTGATGGGCCAGAAGGCACAAGCCCGGGCACTACCATCAATCCCGGTTTAACCGGAGATGTATTCATGAGTTTTTCGCGCAAAACAACAAATTTCTACGACAACGGCATGTTATTAAGCCTTGTTTTTGCAGTAGATGCTGGTGTTGCGCCTGATACATTGCCAATCATTGTTGAGTTTTATAGCAACCGCCCAGAGCCATTTTTCTTCTCGCCGCCTACAGATGTAAATGAGGAGTACGTTGAAATCGTAATCGTGAATGGTCATATAGAAGTTACGGTCGCACCTGCGTTTATCGTAGGCGATGCAAACCAAGATGGACGCATAACCCTTGCCGACACGACACGGATTGCAAGATGGCTTTTAGTGCCCGGTAATCCGATTATTGACATATGCTTACTGGGCGCAGATGTAAACGGCGATGGTGTTGTAGATGCTGACGATTTAATTTTGCTCGCAAGATGGCTTGTGGGGCATAATGTGACTTTGTTTGAATCACCCTAAAACAAGATTGTCACTAAGAACGCATAGGGAGGAAATACTATGTTTCGCAAAACAGCATTATTTTTGGTCTGCCTAATAATCTCATCTGCACCCACCGCAAATGCGCAGTTAGCATTTGCGGTGGGTGCAGAGAACGCAATAATTGCAGTTAGTCAAGTAGTCGCCGAGGCAGGAGAAGCCGCAACCATTGTAATATCCCTAGAAGCCAATCCGGGCATCGCGTTTTTGCATTTAAGCATTCAATATGACGACACAAGGCTTCGCATAGAAAGCGCACACTCCGCGGCGCGAGGGTCTGCTCTAGGAAATCTCGCATTTACGGGTCTAATTCCTGAAACATATAGGCTTAACCCAATGCCATTCATGTGGTTTGGCGCTCGCATTGATACAACAATCGGCATTATTCTTACCATTGATTTTTTAGTGCTGGACGATGCCCTTGCGGGAGATGCGGCTATCACCATAACCGCTCAAGACAGCGTTGCCCGCGCTTTTGATGGAGTAGCGTTTCCTGTCTTGATTGCGCAGGGTGGTGTGAGGATTTTAGGCTATGGTGCTGACGATGACGGTTCAATGGCCGAACCAAATATACCGCAGACTACTCGAGCCCCTCAAGTTCCTCAAATCACCCAGCCTGCTCAACCAACCCAGCCCCCTCCTACTCAGACCGCAACAACCCCCGCCAATGCACCCAATGCAGACGAAAATGACTTTTATGCTTGGTGGCTAAGACGCGGAGCGGAGCTTTACGAGCCTGTTGCGATAGTCCAGACCAGCTTTAACGATGTATCCCATGCCGCTTGGTATTATGATGCAGTAAGTTTTGCAGCTGCTAGAGAGCTATTTTCAGGCATAGGCGGCGGCTTGTTTGCACCGCAAGCAAACATGACCCGCGCTATGTTTGTTACTGTGCTTGCAAGACTAGACGGCGCAGATTTAGCGCGCTTTGATGAATCGACCTTTGGCGATGTTGACATTAACGAGTGGTATGGCTCAGCAATCGCATGGGCGATGATGGTCGGGGTTATCAACCATGGCATTTTGGCTGATAATACCCCTAACACCTTTCAGCCTTACGCCAACATAACCCGCGAAGAGATGGCAGCTATTATTGATAGCTACCTAGAAGTCAATAATTTTTCACTAACCGCAATAGATGCCCCTCAATTTGCCGACATAAACGAAGCCAGCCCATGGGCAAGAAACGCCATCCAAACCATGCGGCGTTATTCTATAATTCACGGCATTGGCGATAATAACTACAACCCACAAGGGCAAGCGACCCGCGCAGAAGTTGCGCAGATATTTATGAATTTGGTTAGGGCTATTGTTGGTCTGAATTAATCGGAGGTTAGCTATGAAATCAAGAATGCAGATAAAACTACATAAAGCGAGCAGGTCGTTGTTGATTTTGCTGTTTGCAGTAATACTCATGGCATCAGTCGCTGCAGCCATGCCCAATTCAACAAGTTTTTACGGCATCATAAGCGCGACCCCAATCCCCGCCACCCTCTCCCCTGGCGAAAGATTCAACACAACAATCAGCATCAGCGAAAACCCTGGCTTTGCGGCAATGTTAATCCGAATCAGCATTCCATCGGGAATTGAGCTAATCGGCTTTCGTGCAGATTCCTTGCAAGCAACAGACTGCGAAGGATTTTTTCTCAGCATTGAGTATTACAATCTGGCTGATGACGGCATAAGTTTGATTCATCCAATAACTGATAGTTACATATTTGCAGGCTGGATGGCAAGGGCTACTAATTTATACAACGATGGAAACCTCTTTACATTGAATTTCAAGGTATCAAGCGACATTCAAGATGTTCAAAACACGTCAATCTATATCGCCTTTGCAAACGCCAGAGACTATAATTTGCCCACGGATGCACAGGAAAATGAATTGAATATCGCACTGCCGGGAGGCATTACTGGCGAAGGGCAAAGTGCGCGAATCGGCCAAGCTGCTATTTGCCACTCTTTAAGGATGGTGATAAAACTTGATTATATCAAAATAACAAACCGCGATACATACGAAATCAGTTTTGAGGTGGCGGTCTTTAACCTGAATTTGCCTCAAAACGAAAGGATTTACTTCGATTGCGATGCTCATGATGCCATAAGAATTGATGTTGATATTTCAGGCATTCGAGGCATAAGCATTTCGGGCTTTGTGAAAGATGATGGTTTCGGTGTTGCGCGAGGTGATTTGATTTTGACAGTTGATGGCGAAATTACGACTAGCCGGCTGAATGGTCTTATCAACTCTCTTCTTAGGCCTTAAAACTCGAAACAGAATACTTGAAGATACAACGACCGCATCTAAATGATGCGGTCTACCTCTTTATTTTCACCTAACCATGTTTTACTCAAATTACAAAAAATTACATTATATTTTCATTGACAACCAAACTATACAATGATATAATAATGAATAAATAAACCTACTGAGGTGAAAAATGAAATTTCGAGAAAAACTACGGTTACAGCGCGATAAAGTAGGTGTATCCCAAGAAAAACTAGCCGAGGCTATAGGCACTACCAGAGGCTCTATCGCTAATTATGAGCAGGGCATATCATACCCCAAGCGGCGCGAAGTTTATGCAAAGCTGGCTAAATATTTCGGGGTGGATGTGAATTATTTTTTGACCGAGGATGAGGATGAGATATTTTTGGCGGTCGCTATGGAGCGGTTTGGTGGCGAGGGGTTGAGCAAAGCCGATGTGTTGCTAAAAGAAACTGCTGTTTTGTTTGCGGGTGGTGAATTGTCTGAATCCGATAAAATAGCCTTTCAACGCGAAATGCAGTCTATTTTTTTGGATTCGATGGAGAGAGCGAGCAAAAAGGCATGACAGTTGATTTGTTTTTGGAGAGGGGTGACGTATGGGCATGACTGCAATCTATCAAAAAGCTGAAGAAATAGCTCAAAAGCACAACACCTGATTTAGATTCAGAGCAGATAAAACCGCTTGCATCCAGATATATAAACTACTCGCCAAGAACTACCTCCCCGCCCGAACGATGGAAATCGCCAAGACTATGGGGCTAACCCCATCATCAATCAAAATCACCAACGCGAAAACCAGATGGGGTAGTTGCTCCGCTGCGGGCGGAATTAACTACCCCTGGCGGATAATTCAATTACCCGATGATTTGTCGGATTACGTGATTACACACGAAATAGCCCATCTCCGCGAGCTTAACCATTCCGCCCGCTTTTGGGCGATAGTGGCCAATACCATGCCCGACCACCAAACCCGCCGCAAACGGCTAAAGGAGTTGCAAAGACAGTTATGCAAATTTTAGTAGATGCTGATGCTTGCCCGGTCAAGGAAATCATTGTGAGATTGGCAAAATGGCATAAAATTCCTATTACTATGATAATTGATACATCCCATGTGCTGAATGATGGCTACAGCACTGTTGTCACCGTGGACAAAGCCGCGGATAGCGTGGATTTTGAGTTGATTAGATTGCTGAAAAGCGGGGATATTGTCGTTAGTCAGGATTATGGGGTCGCGGCTATGTCGCTGGGCAAGGGCGCGAAGGTCATCAACCAAAATGGCATGGTTTACACTAACGACAATATCGACCGACTGCTAATGGAACGCTTCGTCGGCAATAAAATCAGGCGCGGCGGCGGGCGTACCAAAGGGCCTGCAAAAAGAACGAAGGATGACAATGTTAGATTTGAAGCGGCTTTTGAGAAGTTGCTTACCGAAAGAGTGATTCCATGAATATATGCAAAAACCCAAACTGCAAGAAAATCAGAGGCAGTCATATCCTCGAAATCACCTGCGCACACTGCAAAACTTTTATCGCCCATTATCAAAAAGTCGGTGAGAGCAATCTGGTCAAGATGTACAACGAGCGCATCATCGAGGGCTGTGTTGACTTTTCGCAATATCATGGCGCGATTTTCTGCCCGGGGTGCAATGAGCGGATAGCCACAAGATATATCGTTAAAGCCGATAAAAAAGAAGCTTACAGGCTCACGCCATCATCATTCAACAAAAAGAAAGTTAGGCCATAAGGGGGCAAACCCATGACATACAACAACATCCACAAAGGCACTTTCATCAACCGCCCAAACCGCTTTATTGCGGAGGTTGAGATTAACGGCAAAATCGAGCGATGCCATGTAAAAAACACAGGGCGGCTTGGGGAGTTGCTTATCCCCGGTGTTGCGGCCTATGTCGATTATGCGGGCGGCCGCAACTCCTCCCGCTCCACCGCATACGATTTGGTTGCTGTGTATAAAGGCGATACCCTCGTCAATGTGGATAGCCAAGCCCCCAACCGCGTTTTTGGCGAATATCTGCGGCAGGGCGGGTTGATTGAAAACATTACCCATATTAAACAAGAAGCAAAATATGAAAATTCGCGGTTTGACTTCTATGTGGAAACCACCGTCAGTAAGGCGTTTATCGAAGTCAAGGGCGTTACCCTCGAAGAAAGCGGCATTGCCATGTTCCCTGATGCACCCACCGAACGCGGGGTGAAGCACCTAAAGGAGCTTGCCGCCTGTATCACTGCGGGGTATGATGCATATGCGGTTTTTATAATCAAGATGCAGGGCGTAACACACTTCACGCCAAACAACAAAACCCATCAGGCTTTTGGTGATGCGCTCGCCGAAGCCGCAAAGGCAAGAGTTAAGGTGCTGGCTTTTGATTGTGTGGTTATGCCTAACGAGTTGACGATAGATAAGTCAATCCCGGTTATACTGAAAGAAGGTGCAAAATGAGCTGTTTCAAATATATTTGCAGCGACAAGCCGCTTGCGGCACTAGACCTGACAGGCGCAGAGCATCTCACTATGGATGAGATGGAGGCCCGCGGCATACCTATGCCGAGCTGGTATTGCCCCATCAAAACATGGAAGCCCCCGAGCGAATATAGCGAGCCGAATCCCAACGACCCCTTTGTTTTCACAAGCACTTCCGATAAAACCATCCTCTACTACCCCGAGCCGGACAATATGAATAACTTGCAGATTGCCGAATCATGGAATCCCGCCTCATCCAAGCCGCATATTGCCGAAATCCTTTGGCATTATTCAGAGGGGCAGGCTCGTGAGCTAATCCGCTATATCCAAGAGCATTTTGAGAGCGAGGATGTTTGTGAGATTGAGCTATGGAGTTGTTGGTTGCAGGGCGGTCCTAATGAGTGGGAAATTTTGCAAGCCCCTAATACAAAGCAGATTTGCATTGCGGATTTGACCGTTGACGATATTGCGGATTTTGAGCAGTACCATCTTGATGACCGGCCTCGTCGCCTGATAGTCACAAGGGTAGCACCAACCCTTGATGCCAGCCGTCAAAACAGACTAAGTTGACCAATATCATCAACGGGTGTTTCGGCGGGTTCGCAAGGCTCGCCGATGCACTCGTAATCCAAAGTTGCTAATTCCTCAATGGGCATAGCTCCACTAACCCAATCTTCAAGCTGGTCGGCGCGTAGCACGACGGGCATACGGTCGTGGATATCGGCAATCTCCCCGAAAGGCTCTTTGGTGATAATCACGAACTCACGACCATCCCGACCCTCGCGCCATAGACCCGCCATTAATAGCGGGTTTCCGTCTTTATCCTTTATGAAGTGCTTGATTTTCTTTTTCTGTTTTTGTCCCTCGGATGGAGATTTCCACTCAAAATAGCCGGATGCAGGCACGGCGCAACGCCCTGTGCTGATGTGGTTTTTGAACATGGTTTTCTCATGCACAGTTTCAGCGCGGGCATTGATGATAACGCCTTTGCCGTCCCATTTAGTGAAGCCGAATCGTGCTGATTCAAAAACCAACTTGCCGCTACAGTTGATGATGATTTGTGTGTGATTGGTCGGGGCAATTTCTGCCTCGCCTAATGCTTGGAATCTGCCGCACATCTATCCCCGCCCCCTTTACGGCGCATCTACACGCTTTCTGTTTTGTATCAATCTCATTATATCACACGCGGAGTTGCCAAACAATGCTATTGGTGATTTTCAGTTGTGTTACTGATAACCGTAAACCACTTATTCACCTCAAAAAATAGCGCTGCCTCCCGCCGAACACTATAACGTGGGTCGAGGTCTTCATCATCCCCCGCATTAACCACCCGCGCACTAACCCTATGCCGCACCCCCACACCTCCGGCGAGGTAAGAACCATGCGGCTCAACAGCAAGAGTTTTCTCAACCACATACCGCACCCCCTGCACCCAGAAATAACACAACTCATAATCACCATCAGAAAACACATCAAGCACAACGGCGACATACTCCTTACAGCCGTGGTCATATCGGCTATCAATGAAATTCTTACCGCAAAACATCTCGTCGGTAAAATACAGATAGGTGGTCAAGGGGTTTAGAGCAGTCCTCACCTTAAAGCGAATACCAACACCCCTGTCTTTGAGATAGGCCATAAGAGTACATTCATACACATGCACAATCTCATGGCAGGAGTTATCAGGCAGCCAGAACATGCAGGGCTTTATAGTGCCATCAGGCAACCACATAATCCGCGCTGTCACAGGGATTGGTTGCTCGTCTGGTTGCTTGATGTATACGATAGTCTTATCATCTGCCATATATACCACCTCCGGGAGAATTGCAAGACAAGCCCGCAATGATGAACAGGCTAACGATACACATAAAACACAGGAGCATCCCCGGGGTCATTATTAGCATTAACCCCCTTCAACTTCTCGCGCAAATTCACGGCACGCTGCACGGCATATTTTCCAAACCGCCCCCGCAGCCTATCCACACATCTCTCCACAGCCTCCAACTTATCCCGCCGCTGCTCATCATCAAAAACACTAATCTGCTGATACACCGACTTCTCAGGTATTAACTCCGCGCCCCTTATACCAAGACTGCGAATAGGTCTGTGCCAGTTATAATGCCTTTTGAATAGCTCCATAGCCGCGGGCACCATTTCGGCAGTCAGGCTGGTTGGGCGGGGTAATCTCATTTGCCGTGATACCGTGGATAGCTCATTATCCCGCCAATGAATCATTAGGACGGTGGCCTCATAGCCCTCCTCCCGCATCTGCCGCGACACATTCTCACCCAGCATATAAAACGCCGTCTGCACATCGTTGTCATCAACCAAATCCCGGCGCATAGTATTTGAATTGCCGATGGATTTCGACTTTGCATTTGCACCTACATCATGGTCAACGGTGGTTGTATCCAGCCCCGCCGCCATTGCCCAGAGTGATTCGCCTGTGCGGTTCTTCAAAATCCTGCAAACTTGCTTGGGTTCTGTTTTTGCCAAGTCGCCTATGGTGAATATCCCGCGGTCGTGGAATCTCTTGGTGGTCTGCGGACCGACATAGAGCAGGTCGGACACGGGGAGGGGGTATACCACCCGCTCGCGGTGTTCATTCCATGCTTCGAATACACCATTCTCCGAAGCGAGGTCACTACCCAGCTTGGCATAAGGGAGATTATTCCCAACACCAATCGAAACTGTCAAACAAAGCTGAGTCCAGATTGCTTGCCTGATATTATGCACGGTTTGCAGGATTTTCTCACGGTCGCCGTATAGCTGGCACCACATTTCATCCGAGCCGAAGGGCTTAATAGCATCCGTATGCTCCAGCACAATCTCCCTCATGCACTGGCTGAAATATAGGTATAATGGGTAGTTGGCAGGGAGGATTATCAGGTTGGGATTGATGCCAAGAGCCTCACGCACAGATGAGCCGGTCTTAACCCCCATCCTCTTGGCAGATGGCGATTTCGTAAGGACGATGCCCTTGCGCGATTCCTGGTCGCCGCCCACAATAAAGGCTTTGCCGCGCACATCAGGGCGAAAAAGAGCCTCTATCTGGCCATAAAAATAATTCGCATCGATATGTGCCACCGCTTTCATGCATCCTCACCCATCCCTTCGCAGACTCACTCCGAAATTTACCACACAAACCCTTGACAAGTCTTAAATTCTGATTTATAATAATAATCGGAAGTTGTATTTACCATTATAAACTGCAAACTTCCGCTTGTCAATACCTAAAAAGAAGTTTGGGGGTGGCAATAAATGACATTCGGCGAGAAGGTGCAGAGCGCGCGGCTTGCTTTGAATTTATCCCAAATAGAACTGGGCGAGAAAATCGGCGTGAGTGAGCGGTCTATATATAACTATGAGCAGGCAGGGATATTCCCGCGCAAGGGGGTTTTGCACAAGCTGGCAGAGGTGCTGCGGGTGTCTGTTGCATATCTAACCGACGAAAATGAAATAGATAGATTCAAGAATATTGATGAGGATTATTTTGTTGATGAAGCCAAAGCGAGGTTTGGTATCAAAGGTGCGAAAGAAGCGCAGGAGGTTATTGCAAGAGCATCTGCTCTGTTTGCCGGGGGCGAGCTTGATGATGCTGCTAAGGAGATTTTTTATCAGAGTTTGATGGAGGTTTATATGGAGTCTAAGGCTGATGCGCGGGAGAAGTTTTCGCCGCGGAGGAGGGCTGGGCGGAAAAGGGAAGCTCGCAATTAGGAGTGTTATTGTTGTAGATTTATATACTGTACGCAGGGGGATGAGTATGGAATTAAAGTTAAAACCGCATGAAATTCTTTCGGATAAAAATAATATGGTTTGCAGTTGTCCGGACTCCGATTGCGAGTGGCATGGAAACTGCAAGGATTGTATAGCACTCCACAGATACCATGCAACAATCCCTAGTTGTTTGGAAACCGAAATCAAAAATAAGAAGAATATTAATGTTGACCATATAAATGCTGTTTTTAAGAATAAATCTACCGTATAGCATAGGCGTTATCTACAGCATAGTAGTAGCCATCCACAACAGGCAGGTGATATACATGGCAACAATCGAATACATCTCCAAAGCGGTTGACGAACTTGTCACCAAACACAACACCCGCAACCCCTTCGAGATATGCAAAAACCTAGACATCCGCATACGCCTAAAAGATTTAGGCCGCGACATCAAGGCATACTATTTCTACCACAGCCGCATCCGCAATATCGTATGCAACACCAACGTAAGCGAGAACCTGCGGCGGATTTTGGTTGCCCATGAGCTGGGGCATGACCAATTGCACAAGGAAATCGCCATGATGAAAGGCTTTCAAGAGATTGAACTATTCGACAGCGCACGCCCTATGGAATACGAGGCCAACATCTTCGCCGCCGAGCTGCTTATTGATGATGGCGAGTTACTAAATCTGCTAAATGACGAAAACAAGACCTTCTTCGATGTCGCCCGCGAGCTGTACGTCCCCGCCGACCTGCTGGATTTCAAGTTTCGGGTGATGAAGCACAAAGGCTATCGAGTTCAAGCCCCTATTGTAGCACACGGAGATTTTTTGAAAAACGAGATTGAGGGATGATATGGATATGGACACAAGCCACAAAAGCAATTACACAATAAGAAGATACACCCCAACAGATGAACCCGCCCTCTTTGCCATGATCGAAGCCGAGGGCGACGAATGGCGGGATTATTGGTATGGCGATGGCAGAACAAAGTACGCAAAAGCTCTGGCTAACAGCATTGTTTATCTGATATTCGAGGAACAGGGGTCGGGCAAGACCCTCTGCGGCTTCGCCCGCTACCGTGATGATGACGGCTTTGGAGTGTATGTCTACGACCTACTCGTAGACCGCAATCACCGAGGCAAGGATTATGGCCGTCTGCTGATGGAGCGGGTTTGCGAGGATTACCCTAATAACACCATCTATGTAATGAGCGATGTTGACCCATATTATCAAAAGCTGGGCTATGTGCGAGAGGGGTCAATTTTTGTTGTGAAACCAGCCGCTAGAATGTAACCAAAATGTCAAAATCTATAGCTTGACTAAATTACCATTTTATGGTATTATTGTAATATATAGGATTTTCAGATTATAGTGGAATTTCAGATTAAAATGCTGCAAGGGATTTTGAAAACAACAACAAAAACCCTTAGCCCAGAATCGCCCGCACAGGCATATTTTCATAAGCCCGTGCATTACAAACGCAAACATTTTGCTTTTTTATAACTGCAAACATGAGAGCGGGAATGGATATGAAATCACCATGAGGTGGTTTCGCCATTCCCGCTCTTTTTTTGTTTGCCCGAGAGCCGATGGCGGAAAGGAGTGTTTTTATGAGCAAAATAAAAACGAAAAAGCATCCCTATTTTTATGAGGGCTTTTATTGGAGCAGCCGCTGTGTGTACGCGGCTTGGGTTAAGTTACAAAGGAATGTAGTTATATTCTAAATCTAAATTTGATGCCTGAATCGGATTCATTCTGATTCTGGTTATGGCAGGAAGGAGCATTGCATGAGGAAATTAAGATTTATTGGTGTTGATGATTATCCCGAGGATAAGCCTTGTGGCGTTTGCGATAACACCACTCAAGAAAGGATTCAATATGCCGCCGAGCAACTCAAAACGCACAACATTGAGTTCAGCGTAAAAAACGAGCAAACCGGGCATTTCCACTGCCGCAAAAAATCAGACGACAAACTGGTTCGGTTTTGGGCAGGGACAGGCAAAATTATGGGTTGCGAGATGAAGGGCATCCACAACCTCATAAAGATTTTGACGGAGTAATTTTATATCAAAAACAATCGCCAAGGCGGGAATGGATTGAGACTTTGCAAACAGCAGAGCTTCGCCATTCCTGCCTTTTTTGTTTTCAACCAAAAGAATGGAGGGCTAAAAATGCGTGCGAGAAGTATAATGGATAGCTATTTCGCCGAAACAGGCGGGCAAGAGTTTGAATCTGAGGTTGTGGGCATTTTATCAGATTTCGCAAAGCGCGAATGGGGCATTAGTGCCGTGAAATTTAGCAGCGAGCAGCAAGACCGCTTTGAGGGGACTGACGTTTATGTTCTGGGCGTGCCGATTGATGTCACCTTGGATTTCGAGAGAAAGAACAAAACCCGCAGACTGCAATCCTTAGAGCTGGATGGGGTTACAATCGACCTTGGTGTTCGCTTTGGCAACGGCAGGGCAAATTTCGATACCCCTGTGCTGGTCATAGGCGCGGAATCCGCTCTTGGCATCAACAAAGGAAATATGTGGTATGCGCTGGATGTTATCAAATCCAACATTTTGAACATTTTGGATTTGGGGATGGATGGTTATTTTCAGGCGGCGGAGGTTGCGTGAACAACATTTTACAAATCGGCTTGAAAATTTACTATAACTCTGGTATAATGAATACAACAAGGTCGAAAGGGGCGGATTTCATGAGGAAACAAAAAATCTACCTTGATACCTCGGTCATAAGCCATTTAGACCAGCGGGATGCGCCGGACAAAATGGCTGACACGTTGCTTTTGTGGGAAGAAATAAAACAAGGGCTGTATGATGTAGCAATTTCACAGATAACTTTAGACGAAGTGGGTGCTAACAAAGCTGAAAAGCGCAACCTTTTGTTGAATTACCTTGCGGAGATTGATTATACCTTTGTGGAATTAAGCCCGGAAATAAACGCATATGCCGACAAGCTAATCGATGCAGACATTTTAACGATGAAAAGTCATGATGATTGCTTGCATATAGCAAGTGCCGTGGCAAGTAACTGCGATATATTGCTTTCGTGGAATTTCAAGCACATACTGCGAGTGAAAACCATCAACGGCGTGCGCTCAATTAGCGCGATTCTTGGCTATAAGGGGATAGATATTATCCCGCCTAGTATGATTGTCGAAAGGAGGCCGGAGTAAGTGATGGGCGAACTAAATAAACCTGAACTTAGCCCCGATTTCACAATGGAAGATATTTGGAAGTTGAGGGAATACAATTCACTTAGACGCTCTAAAATGACCTTCGAGGAAATGAAGGTCGAGCTTGATGAGAGCAGCGGTCGGGTTATGGAGGAGATTAGGCAGATACGTGAGGCGAAGGCTTTGGCGTTAGCCGAATAGTATGACAAAACAGCAGGCGATAGAATGAGAATGGTTTAAGCCAAAAAGGGCTTTCGCCGTTCTCTTTTTTCGTTGCCAAAATCAGAATGACTGGAGGAATCGTAATGAATACGATGAACACGATAAATACAATAAACACCACGAACACAGCGAAAAGAAATTTCCCATTCACAATCAAACAAGTTGCGGAGATTTTGAAGTTGAGAATCCGCTACACCAACCCAACCAGCGGGAATCTCGACACAGACTGCCCCTTTTGCGATGGAAAAAGCAAGTTAAACCTTAATATCGCCGAAAACATCTACCGCTGTAGTTACTGCGGCGAAAGCGGCGGCATGGTTGTGCTATATGGAAAGATGCATGGGATTCCCAATTCGGAGGCATATCGGGAAATTTGTGAGATTTTGGAGTGCGGCAAGGTGGCTGCTTGTGCTGGTGCTGATACCAGTAACAATAATTCGCCCACGCCACAGTCAAGCCGCGCCGATGCGGAAACCCTCCACCAGACTTATGCCATGATGCTAACATTACTTTCGCTGGCAAGTCCGCACAAAGAATACCTTTCGAGCAAAGGTTTTTCGCCGGAACAGATTGATGAGAGCGGCTATAAAAGCGTACCCGCCTTTGGGCAGCGGCAGTTGTGCGAGAAACTTTTACAGAGTGGTTGCACCCTCGAAGGTGTGCCGGGCTTTCACAAAGATAGCGGCACATGGAATGTCAAACTAAAAGCCCCGGGCATCATCATCCCTATTCGTGGGATTGACGGCAAGATTGCGGGTATGCAGATGCGCTTGGATAAGCCAATCAATGAGCGAAAGTTTATATGGCTTTCATCAAAAGGATTAGATGGCGGGGCATCCCCTGGTTCGCCTATTCATTTTGCTGGCGACCCTACTGCAAAGCGGGTTTATGTCACAGATGGCGCGTTGAAAGGTTCTGTTGCACATGCTTTGAGCGGACGCACATTTGCCTGTTTGCCCGGCGTGAAGAATCTGGGAGAGCTTGATGAGTTGCTTGCGCGCTTAAAGGCAAATGGCACGGTTGGGGTCTTTGAAGCCTTTGACATCGACAAGCTGACCGATAATCATATTGCAGAGTCTGCGACAGCCCTGCGTGAAAAACTGGCATTGCATGGGTTTAGGGTGAAATCTACCGTATGGGAGGACAAATCCCTGCGCAATGTGAGTGATTATATCATGCATCGCATGAGGGAGGCTAAGAATCATGTTTATGGTGTTGATATTTCCGGTGCTGGAGTGACTGCCGCGACTGCGATGTAGATTGCTTAGATTGCAGAATCAGCGCAATTGCCAAATGACAAAGGCGTGCTTATCAGGAGGAAACTATGAATATCAAGCATTTTATAATGCAAGCCATGAAACAATCGCAGCTATCTGGCCACCTGTTTGTTCAGAGTGATGAGCTATGCAATGCCGTGGCGAAGTTGTTGGAGCGCGAGGAAGAGAATGTGCCGAGCGTAGGTACTACAAATGTTGTGAGGATTGCTGATAGCGCGATTCAAAGGCAATTGCTCGGTTTAGTTTTGGACGGTAGTCTGCACGAAGATGATGGGCGGATATATCTACCCAAAAACTTCATCGCAGAGCGCGAAACCGCCAAACTTGTGAGGGCGATGATAGGCACCGTCGCCGCCAAAGGCAATGTAGATGGGGCGATTGTCCAAGCCGAAAAGGCTTGCGGGATTACTCTTGCCGATAAACAGCGCGAGGCTGTAAAGATGGCGGTCACAAACAACATCTCCATCATAACAGGCGGCCCGGGTACCGGAAAAACCACGGTGATAAAGGCCATTCAAGCGGTCTACAGGAAAATCTTTGGCGGTACTGTGACTTTCGCCGCACCGACCGGCAGAGCCGCACGCCGTTTGGCAGAGAGTGTCGGCACAGATGCCGCAACACTTCATAGCACACTTGGGCTGCGCGAGAACAGCGAAGATGCAAGCAGAATGATAAAAGCCGAATTGCTGGTAGTTGATGAAACCTCAATGGCCGATATGAACCTTGCATATCTACTTTTCAAAAACCTGCACCCTAAAACAAAGCTATTACTTGTGGGAGATTGCCATCAACTCCCATCAGTCGGCGCAGGAAATGTCTTGCGAGATTTGCTAAACTGCGGTGCGATACCTTCAGCAAAGCTAAATATAGTTCACAGACAAGCCAAAACCAGCCGCATCAACCTTAACGCCCATGCGATACTTAAAAACAGGGCGGCGGGTTTAATGTATGGAGCGGATTTTGAGTTTGTGAGTGCGAAGAATCCGGCGGAAGCGGCAGAGATTGTGAAAGATATTTATTGCGAATATGCACGCATATCACAGTCGCAGGTAGACGGCGGCCCAAGTCACGCAATTGACGAGGTACAAATATTATCACCTCTGCGCGCGAAAGGCATCTGCGGCGCAAACGCGCTGAATAAAGAGATTCAAGGTATAATCAACCCTACATCACCCGACAAACCGGAAGTCATTGCCGGATACAAGCAATTCCGCATAAATGATAGAGTGATGCAAACCAAAAACGGCGGCGAGATTTCCAACGGCGACATCGGCCGCATCGTGCAGATTGTAAACGGTGAAAATGGCGGATATAAGGTGCAGATTGATTTTGGCGATGGCAGGATTGCCATGTATGGGGTTAATGAGATGCAGTCCATCGACTTGGCCTATGCTATCACCATCCACAAATCCCAAGGCAGCGAGTATGCCGTGGTCATTATCCCCATTCTGAATGAAGCCAGCATCATGCTACAACGCAATCTGGTGTACACCGCCATCACCCGCGCCCGCGAGAAAGTGATTATCGTAGGGCAGAGGGATGCTTTTTTCAAGGCTATTCATCGGGCGGATGTTGCGAAAAGGAATACGAGGCTGGCGGAGTTAATAGCTGATTGATTGCCAGTCTATAACAAAAGAAGGACAAGGAAGCATCAAACAAATGAGCATTTACACGAAAGTGTGCCCAGAACCATCAAAGCCGTCGCTGCCCCAGTTTTGGGGTCGGCGGCTTTGATGGCATTTTATCTTTTGCACAGCGCGAAATTATCCAAGTTTATCCATCAAATCCTGATATGCCTCTTTGGTGTCAATGCCGTAAATTTCGGCATACAACGACACAGCATTAAACCCCTCACCACAACGAAAACAATGGAATAACCCCTTGCTCTCGTTGAGAGATGCGGTCATTTTATTGCGTTTGTTGTTGCAAAAGGGGCAGCGGCATCTGATTTCTGCGCGGCTTTGCTCTTTTATCTGGATATTGCATAGTCTTGCAACCTCAATAATTGAAAATTGGGTAAGTATATTATCCCGCCTTTCGCAATGATTGATTTTGGGTGCTTTAGGTACTCTCGGTGCTTTCGATGTAGATGGCGGCAACATTGCTCGTCGTTGCCGCCTTGACAGAAAATCGCCGCTGTGATGATTTGCCCCTATATTTCGCATAAATCTCCGGCATCTCGGCCTCCAGCAGTTTCGCGCTGAACCGCTCCTGGGTGAAGGATTTCCATTTGACATAGCTATCACCACCCGCGCCATCCCCAACAATACCAACCTCATTATCGCCCAACATCTGTTTGAGAAGATTCGCCGCTCTTTGCTTTTGTTCGGAGAATATTTCAATCTGCCCATCGGCATCATTGTATTGGCGAATCAAATCGGCGGCACTATCGGGCAATCTAATTTTGGATTGCGGTATACTACTGGGGTAGCGACGATTGAGGAATTTCGCACAGGCATCCGAGCCATCAAGGGGCGGCGGAACATCATCCCGGACATGCATCCAAAAATCTCTCTCATGCCTGATGAGCATAGAAATCAATTCCTCATCCCGAGGAATGAATTTATAGCGGAAATCATTTCCGCCGATGAGAACGGCGATATACGCGCCATTATAACCAGTCACGCATAGGTAATGCTGCACCTGCAAGACATAATCCTGCGGCACTAAATCGCCATCCCATTCGCTGGCCTTGAAAGCGTTTGCCGTCTTTGCCTCGAAAACACATTTTCCATGAGTCGGGCAACGGCACACGCCGTCAAGATTGGCGAGCATGTAGGGATAATCCCTGCTGTGCACAATCTGCTTGACAGGAATTACTTTCAAGCCCGTGCGCAAAGCAAACTCATCCCGAATCAGCGATTCCATGAGCGTGCCCCAATATGCCGCCTCACCAGCCTGCTCGGGCGGCATCTGCCCGGTTTTCTCCATCCACAGCTCGACCGGGGATTTATACTTGCTCGCCCCGCAAACCACAGCGGCATCAGAGCCGCCTATACCAAGATTGCGGTATGCAAGCCATTTTTCGCGGGATAGACCTTCCGTTGATGTCAATACAATTGCGGACATGATGCACCTCGCTTCACTTCTCATCCAGCGTTTTGAGCAGTCTCAAAATCTTTGTGCGATTTTCTTTGAACTGCTCCAGAAAATCTTTCTCGGTGTCATATCCAATATAAATCGCGCCGATAATCCCATGCCATGCGGCTTCCAGCGTTCTTTCGGACAAGCCGCGTTCTTCAAGCCCGGTAATGATTGCAGATAAAGTAGCGATTAAGTCAGTCCACAGCAGATAAAACTCATCGTCAATAGGAATATTGAACATCTCAAGCCATGAGCGCACGGTGTGTTTGTGCTTTCGTCTGCCACAGCTGACCGGAGCTAGGGTGTATTGCAATTGCATTCCTAGTTGCCCGCCATGTATCCCTTGCGACGTGTTCTTGCCGGAAACCACACGCCCCAAGGGATACATGGCACAAATGGCGGGCTTGGAATCATGCACAGAACATTTTGTGCCATCAAGAAATGGGCACACTCTGTTTGCACCGCGCGGAAGCAGCCTAGCAACCGGGATTCTGGAGCTTGGGCCAATGAACACCTCGCAATATTTTTCAAGAGCCTGCGCCATCGTAAGCCCCAGCTTCTTTGCGATATTAAACAAATCGCGGCTGTTAAGCAAAATATCCTCGCGGTTTTTGCAGCACTTCCCGCAACCCATGCACTTGAATTGAAATGTGTCATCAAGCCCAATTAGGCGGTCTTGGATTTTGTTAAGGTATTCCTGTACGGGATTACTCATGGTCTGACGCCTCCTCATCTTCTTGCTCATCCATGAAAACATAATGCACCTGCTCATACCCCTTGGGGATTTGATGAGTATGTTCGAGGGTATCAAACGCCCATATCCCAACATAACGACCGCCAACATTGCCTGTATAGAAACTCCCGCCGCCGCCATTGCTGCAAAGCGTTAGCAAGGGTAGCGGATTGACCGCCCATTCTATGTCAAACCTATAGAATAGTGAATCTTTTACATAGGCTTCAATATCAAGAAACACGCGTTTATCATGATTGACAAGATATGCCCCGATTGTGTCTAGCTCCAGCAGCCCCAAATCGGCGCAGGCAAAATCACTGCGAGGGAGTTTATATTTTTCCGACCTGTCCCAAGCGGCATTGAAATACTTTGAAAACGCTTTTTTCGTCATTATTGATGTAAAGTGCTCCTCGCATATTTTATAGTCCTTCATGGCATAGTCGCCAATAAAAACTACTTTAGCCCTCTTGTTGTGAATACGCGACAAAACAGCATTTACAAAAACATTGCCGCACCAAGAAAATTCCATCAGCTTGCGCCCATTATCAAAGCTACAGGGCGAAAGGGTTTTGATTTCCTCGTTTTCGCTTATGATTACTGCTTTGTAATATTGCCCCATTGTGCTACCCTCCTTTTCATGGATGCCGAGATTTAATCAACCGTTATCCAGCCTAACTTGCATCAGGATTGTCTAACGATTTCAGTAGCATCATACGCTTATGCCGCCTTATTCTGAGAAACCACGGCATTGATAAGCTCATCCTCATGCGCTTTGCTCATCTCAACCGCGCGGGCGAACTGTTTTGCTGTGAAACGCTGGGTTTCAAATAGCAGCTTGCTATGCCCTGTAAATGCCGCAAAACCAATCATCCCGTTATCTTTTGTGACAGGGGTTACGGTCAAATAGTAGCCTCGTGATTTTATGCCGCCCAGCATCCCCAAGCCGCCTTTGCTGTAATAAACACTAATCTCCAGATGGGTAGCGTTATTTAAGTCATCGCGCTCGATATACCTTTCAAGCCGGTCTTTTCTTCAATCTGTACATTGCGCAATTGAGTGCCAACAACAATCCCCTGTTCAATGGATTTGATATAGCCAGTCACAACCTCGCCCTCGCGATTAAAAAGCTTCAGGAGTTGGCTTGACTTACCAGATGGCGTGATGCTGTGGATTTTGAAATCGCATGGGGAAGGTATGTTGTTTGCCTTGCCCATGTTTGCTGCATTTTCTGGATTGCTCGCTTTGGCCGCAGAGCCTTGCGCAATGTCAATCGCGCCATCTGCGGGATTCTGCTCTTGCTTGGGTGCTTGCTGATTCTGGTTTGCCCCCTCGCGATTCAGGGGCTGCTGATTCGACACATCACCAAACAACCGCTTAACTGCGGCATCATAGGCCGCTTTGAGTTTGCCCTGCTGATTATCCTTGATAAAACTGCTATTGCCGCGCTGGTCTACATCGACCCATATCCCATCAATCTGATATAAATATCGCCCAATACCCCAAAGCACCGCCGCCCGCTTAAATGCATCGGTCAGGCCGCCCTTGATGGCCTCAATATCGGAATTTTCCGCGCCATCATGTTTTGTAACCCACTCGTTGCGCTCCGGGTCAAAGATACTGATGCCGCAGATTTGGGAATTTCCGTGCCAAAGCGAAAAATTGTTAGTCCAGCCGAAAGCACCGACAACCTCATCCAACCGATTCTGAATGGCGCGACTATCGAGATAAAACACCGCCATACCCCGCCCCTTTTCTTTTTGACTAACCTGTATCTTGGCCTCCACCAACTCAAAAGGAAATGGCGCGCATAGTCTTTCCATGATTGTTTGATTCATATTGATAGCTCCTTCCATATTTTGGATTTTATGCTTACCTGATTCTAAATTTCATACATTACCTCTCGCGGTTAAGAGCCACGAACACACGGGCATTATAGGCGTCAATGGCATCCTGCTCATCAATGCCATATATGCCGTTATTGTAAACCCGCTTGCCCTCTCGAACAGCAAATTGCCAGCAGACCCACGGCGCGACTGCATCAGGGTTATGGCCGATTGCATAGCCTGTTGTTAGCCCCTCGGAATCAAGATGCCCATGGGTTGTGATAATCGCCCGCTTAATCCCGTATCCGCCGAAATGCTCGCAGTCATCATCTTCATCCCCATAACCCCCGACAAACTCGCCGCTTTCCTCATTGCCCGGCAGCGCGAACCTCTCCGCCCCCAATTCCTGATACAACACCCGCACATAATCGCAGAAAGCATCAATCAAGATGGGATGAGCTTGCAAATATATACCATAGAACCCATCCTCCGGCACTACAAAGCCATTTGCCCATTCTTTGTTGATAGCGGAAAACTGCCCATCCCGCGACCTTTTTTGGTAGTTGAAAGCCAAGACCGTGCAAACCCGCTGAAAACCATACTCCTGAATCGCTCTCATTGCCGCGATTTCAAGGTTATAAAAGTTGACCTTGTATCCGGAGTCAGCAATCAGGGTATTTATGCCGTTTGCGCATTTCATATTGAGTTCGCGGCTTGCATGGAAATAGCTGGATTCTGTGCGCTCGTGGGCGATTTGGCGGTTATAGGAGTAGATGATATTTTTCGGCACAGCCCTGTCCGCCGTCGCCCTATACATAGCCGAGAATAACTCGCGGCAAAATTGACCCTCATCTTTGGAATGTTCGCGTTTAAGATTCATGTCAAGATAGTTGCGGCAGATTACGATTGCCTCATCGATGCCGTAAGTCATGGCATTATCGCGCCACATTTCAGAGCCGTTTTTATAGCTCTCGGATGTGTGCTTGTCAGTTGTTATATCTTGATTATTTTTAGCCATCATGCGACTTTCTCCTCTCCTGTTTCGCTACTGTCATCGCCCGCCAAAAGCGCGGTCGGGTCTTGTCTAAAGATAAACCCGCGCTTAAATCTGGAATAGTAGCCGCCGAACGCATCCATTTCTTGACGTAATGAAGAAAAATCATCAACTCTTGTGATGATTTTCACAACAAAAAGCTCGCTGCTATCGCGGGTGTCAACGTCTTTGATGACTTCATATTCCAAGCCGGAGATGATGGTATTGCCACCACCCCTCTGACCGCCAACCACTCCCGCCACGCGCCTACTATGTTTACCGGGCAGAGCCTTGGGATATGGGAAAAACTCTTGCTCAACCTCGTTCAGTCTGCGATAATAGCTGTGGTCGTTGGCGCTAATCTCTCCATAAATCTCCACGATTTTAGCATGGAGCATGGCTTTGTGCCCGGCAGATATATCGCGGCTGCAACTAACATATTTCGCACCCTCGCAGCCCAAAGCCGGGTCGATAGCCTCGTAATTGTATGAATCCGTCATGCCATCGAAACTGCCATATTGGTATTGCTTGGCTATAGCATCAATAGTCCTCTGATTCGGCCCATCAGTCCAGCTGATACGAACGCTATTGCCCATAGAAAAATTATCATTGGTCACGCTGAACTTCACTCTTGGATAGAGGGCGGTTAATCTTTGCTTGATTAACTTAGCGGTCAATGCCGCGCCTGTTAATTGTCTTTTGCCCATAAATTCTCAACTCCTCTAATTTTCAATCATCTCTTGGAAATGACAGATGTGTGTAAAATTTAATTAGCCGCCAAAAGTTCTGACTTCAATCCGCCATTCATCGCCATCCGGATAATATTTATACTGCATCCCGCTCCAATAGCCTTGGATTTCTAAAGCCTCCTCCAGCCTTTCTCTAATTTCATCATCACTCCCAAAAAGAAACTCGGCATATTCAGAACAGATTGTGCGAAAGTTTGCATATTGCAAATCGCTGATTTTCATAGTGTTCACCTGCTTTCTTATGTTGTATTTTTGCATTATTGTATTGTTGCGTGCTAAACTACATTATCGGGATGAATGGGCAATAAAATCACCAAGGGTCAGCCTGCTGGGTATTAAAATGTGGTCGTAATAATAGCTCGAGGGCTTATCTTTCAGCAATTCCAACAACTCCCGCATATCCTTACTCAGCCTGTTATTTCTCGCGCTGAAATGATGGTCATTGTTATCCATGCTCAAAATGTGATAAGGCAAGCTCCCCAGCGTGTGCAGACTCTGCACCTTTGGCAGATTGTTATTGCCGATGCAAAGCCGAGTATCACTCACATTGCTTAGGGGGTAAATAAACATAGGCGTTGTGGGCTTGAGATTGCTCTCATTGCCGACAATGCCCAATCTTGAGTCGCTTATCCTACCCTCGCTTGAGATTGTGAATCCAAACACCAAACGTGGCAGAGGAAAATCTTTGTATTCCAAGCCAAAATAGCTGATGTCCGCCTTGTCCTCGGGGTGGAGGATAACAACATCTTTGTCACCGCAATCATGATGCGTGTGCGACAGGCAGTTTTTCGGCAGAAGCCCGCTGGATACACCGCCGCGCATGATGCTTTTGTTGATGCAATCAAGCAAACTATCCGGTAATATGGATTTGAATGACATAATGCCGCCATTGCTTTCCTCGACGGAAATGTTTCCATCCCCCTTGATGCGGATTACTATCTCGTTGGGTACAGTTGCATTTGTATTCTCACTCATGCGGCGACCACCTCCTTAACATCCTTGGCATCCTTAAACACCGCACATTTGTTCGCAAACCATTTATACAGCTGCACCAGCGCATACGCAAGATTCTCATATGAATTGCAGCTACAGCCCGAGTAAATATTCACAACCAACTTGCTCCGCCGCGCCGTTTTCTTGGTTTTGGTATAGCCAAGCAATTGCCAATGCAAGCAATGGCTGCCGACAAACCATTTGCGAATCTCTTTTTGGGCTTCGATTACATATGGATTCAGCTCAGTGAGCAGATTGTGCCGCTTGCCATGCTCCCATGCATAAACGAAATAATCAGACATTACATCATCTGCAAACAGCATCACTTCGACATCATCCTCATCCTCATAAGTCATATGGTGCCAGCCGAAAAGTGATGAAGTCACCGCCATAAGGTTTTCGTAATACACGTCCCAGCAAAGAGTATCATAAAATTGTGCGACCACATCAGAACGACCCATGCCGTGTAATTCCTTTGCCATGATTAGCGTGGCCATCATTTCTCCAAAGCCTTCAATTTCAATATCCATTCTCATCCCTCCCATATCAAAATTTTGACCTCTGGTAATCCTGCTGCAAATCTATACAAATGCCGCGGGCTTGCAGGCGGGAGGTATGCCCCGCAGCTTGTTCGCAATTTTTACTGCATGGCCACTTTTTAACTCATTGTTGTCATGCATTTCCCAGAGAGCACGTATATGAACGACATCAAAGGCAGAGAAATCTAGGTCTGACAGGCTCACAGCCTTACCATTTTGCAAAGGTATGTAGACATTATTGTGCAAAAAATCCAAGCTGGCGTTTCTGTCGTTAATCGATATAGATGGTGCATTTTGAATTGCTGTTATGAGTTGTGCAATGTTAATTCTCAACCTCAACACCTCCAAACCTCTGTGTAGCAATATTTCTAGCCATCAAGCCACCTCCAAAAGCTGTATCGTTACAACGCCATCCGACCAAAACGAGCGCGACATTCCATAAATCCTAGAAACACTACAACCCCGGCAACCGTCAGGCATCGCACTGTCGATATATTTCAGCGGCAGAGCAACATCATGCTCAAGCTCAATATCCAACAACGACCCCGAGCCGTTCCAGGGGTCATAAAGCCCGCAGACTATGGATTTATCCAAAGTGATTTCGCCAATGCGTGCATCTTTTTCTTCGTAAGATTTTACATAACCGCGCTCGTTAAACTGAATATTGTTTGAGTGTTCATGCAGGCGCAAAGCCTCTTTCAGCGTAAGTTTTGCAAAAAAAGTAAGAGCATTCATGCAAGTGCCTGTATTGCGGCACTCCTGATAAATGCTCTTAAACAGCTTGCTGCCCTGCATGTTTTCGTTTTCCACAAAGCCGGTGATGGCGGTCATATCATAGCCCTGCTGCTTCATCAGCCAGACCAGCGAGGATTCATTCCTGCCCTCCAGACCCTTTTCGGAGTAATTGCACCCGAAAAGCTCATTTTGCGTATAATCATAATTTCCATCGCCTGTATCAACAATGATATTGATGTAAACATCCTGTGCAAGATAATGGTCATAGGGATAGTTATAAATCACATTTTCGTAGAGCCAATTGCGGATGAAATCTTCATGCTTGCTAAAGCACATAGGATTATCGTCATCATCGGGATTATCAAAATGGATTTTGATTGTGTCGATAAGCTCGGATTCATAATGGCACTCGTAATCGAAGAAGTCCAATGATTCATAAAATGCATCCCGCGCATTGTCGGCCATAAAAATCCTTTGTATCGTGGATTCGCATAGCTCATCACGGTAATCTGTGTAGATTTCGCATATGTAGTGCCCATCCGCATCGGTTTGGAGATGGGTGTGCTTGTTGAGGATTTCCTTAACCCTCTCGATTATCGCACTTTCCAACCGCTCATTGATTAGAGCTTGGGTTTCAGCTATTGCCCTTGCACCTACGCCCGCGCCCGCTCTTGTTTTCTTCACCTTTGCCATGTCAACAACCTCCAATCCACCGCGATTTTATTCTTCTTCAAACTCATAAACATTGGCGCATGTGTTATCCACATCACCAAAAAGCTCATCGAGATACTCCGTCAACTCGTCAAATGTGTCAAACTCCCGACCCATCACTCCCTTGCAAAACTCATAAAGTTTGTCAAAACATTCAAAGTATTCGCGGATTTCAAGGCAGCTGGGCTTGTCCCGTCCTGCATACCAGCCATCAGGGATTGGCGCATCACCCCAGATTTCGAGCAGGTATCTATCGACAAAGAACCGCCCTTCGGTGTCTGTGTTTACGAAGATTCCCATTCCCGGTTCTTCGCAGATATAGACATAGGAAATATCCTCATATTGCTCAATTACGGCATCCCATAATTCAGTTGTCGGACTCCATGCGGTATCGGTCTCTATTACAAAGCTCATATCCCCGGGCTCAAACTCGCCCAAAATTTCGATAGAGCCGCGGCATCTGATTTTCTCCCAATCAATACCGTGGGCGATTGCCACCTCCCTAAGACAGCCCGGTTCAAAGTCGTTGCTGGCTTCCAAAGGCTTTTCCATAATGCCCGCGAGGGCTTTATAAAGCCGTGCAATTTCTTTTTTGTTTTTTTCGCTGTCGCTGTTTGTAAAAAACGCACATTTGTTCATGCAGCAGTTTGGCATATTTCAATCACCCTCCTCGTCTTTTTCGTTTTGCAAAAATTTGTCAACATAGCAATTCATTCTCGCCCATGCATCATCTGTTGCCCCGCCGATTTTCTCGCCGTATATTTCCATAAAGCGGAGTCTTTTCTCGCGAGGCCAATTTTGGGCGGCTGGAATCTCGTCTAAGTCATTGATAGACCAGACAGTTATCCCAAAGCCATTTTCATATTTTGTGATTTCAGGGTAGATACCCAATCCCCTGATGCGTTCGGCAATCTCCTCCAAAAGGGCATTATGCTCGGGTTCTGTAGCAATCAATCTCATTTTGCAACCTCCCATTTTGGTTCTAATATTCATCCGGCAACAACACAGTCGTCGCAGAGCGGTCCCATTCAGTAATAATCCAAAACTTCTCATCATTACTGCTGATATAGCTGGATAAAATGCGCTCGTCTTTTTTGATTGCCCTGTCATTTGATTTCCAATCAGCATCGGAAACTTCGCCCCAATCACCTGACTGATGGCGGCTTATTGCAAGCATAACATCGTATTCGGCAATAGTTTCATTTGCACCGCGTGTGATTACAGTTTGGCCCAGGGGGAAAAGCGGGCGGCGGGCGTAATCGGGTTCGTGTGCGGCGACTGCATTAGCACTCAATGTTTCGGCACGTGGGTTGCCATTGTGTGGGTTATCACCGTGCCGGTCATCACCAAAATCTTCATCAATACTTCCGCCGCCATGGTCGGTCAAAGATATAAACCCCTTGGGCGTAAGCAGATTGAATATCAGTTTGTTGCTGACGGTTTCAGTCAAGGTAGTGGATGTTAGCTGCCCTTTGGAGTTGGTATTTTCATCAACCCGGGCACGTTTTTCCTTAACAATCCGCCCCTTGATTATATGGGGCGTGTCGCAATCAACCCAGCCGTTAATCATACCGCTGCCGCCAACTAAGCCAATCTGACCGATGCTCAATGGCAGCAGCGGCCGTTTATCCGCATTGTCAAGCTGACTACGTTGAAATAAGCGGGTAAAGCCTTTTGACTTGCTCAATTGCTCTGCCAACTCTTTTTCGTTGAATAGCGCACCTTTGAATAAAGCGACTTCCTTTACGGTATCCGGCAGGCGATAACGCCCTGCGGGTAGCTCGGTTATCTCCGGCAACATGCCAGGCTCCAGCATCATCGCAGTCAATTTGAGCGAAAACCCCGTATCGTCAATCTTTTTCTGCCTAACACCCATCACCGCAATCTGCTTGAATTTCTTAAATTCGCTGTCTGTAAATCTCCACACGCTAATGTCGCTGAAGTTATCGCACAGAATCTTGGCGATGTCTGCTGTCAAGCGATAGTATGGGATGATGTAGATTAGCAATCCGCCAATCATCAGGCTTTGGTAGCTATCCACCAAAAACTTTTTCTCATTTCTGGTGTTATTGCCACCCTCGGTCATGACTGACAGATATGGCGGGTTAAGCAGCATTGCATGAAATGCATCATTGCTGGTTCGGCTGTAAAAATATGAGCCAAATCCCACCCGGTCAATCCTTGTGGATGCCTCCTCGGCGCGGTATTCGTCCAGCTCTATGCCGTAGGTTATGCAGTTATGTCCGTTGTCTTTGGCAATATCAGCCACAGAGCGCAATGCAAGCCCGCAACCACAACATGGGTCGAGGAGGTTTGCAGTTATATCTTGCGGAAAATCAATCCCGCGGGTGATATGCGCCAGATTGTCTAGGCAAGTCGGGTAATACCCCATGCGCACGTTGTTCATAAGGCGGCCGATGATGCGGACGTTGGTGGTTTGGGTTTCGTCAGCAGAATCAACAACAGGCAACGCAACTAGATAATCACTCAACATCGCGCATAGCTTCGAATAATCCGGGGTCATGAGATTAAAGGATTTGATAGACTGCCCCAACTTGGCGGAATGGTTAGCAAGCTCATCCTGCTCGGCTTCAAGCAATGACAGCGCGGCGGTGTTAAGCGCGCCCATCAATCTGCGGTGTTGATTCTGCAAATCACCATGAATATCCCGCGCTTTTGCCTTGCTATCCATATTTTTATCTAGCCGTCTGCGCAGATTTGGCAGCTCGCTAATGGATTGCCTGATGATGCGGGCGGATTCACCCAGCTTTGCGAGTGCGTATGGGGTTTCAGAGGGCGGCGGTGTCGTATAAACCGGCGCGCCCGCTTGGGCATCAAGCAACATGGCGACTCACCGCCTCGCTTGGGTTTTTTAGCTCAAGGAGTATGCCTAGCAAACCTTCATAGTCCGCCGCCGCAAACAAATCTGAATCCATCCATTGGTTCGGGCCGCTGGAATAGTCCTTCATGTGTGTCATGTGGCGATACAAAAACTCCTTTGTGCCTCCCAAATGTTGGGATAGCTGAAAATAAACCCCATTACCCTCAGCCCACATACCCATTAGCGTAATCTCGCCCGACACGGCAATCCCGCCGTAGTTTTTATTAACCTTGAAATCTTGCAGCCCAAGGTCATTGCCCAAAGTGCGCAAAAATGCCGCCGATTTAGTGTGAAAAACCTTCTTTGCGCCATTTGGCCCGGATTCCCGCTCGCCGAAAATATAGCCCAAATCCTGCGACAATAGGCTGTGTATAGCTTTCATATTCTTTTTCTGGGATTGAATTGACATTGCATCCTTCTCCTCTCGTTCATGTATGGTATGCGCGGGCTAGTTTGGAAGTTGTGGTGTAGTAAGCGATGCGCGCTATTTAAGCAACATACTTGAAAAAATTGCTCCATTTTTGCCCCCCTTTCATAGCACATTATTCTTAATCCTGCGCATAACCTCTTTCCATCCCAAACATTCAAGCACAATGCCCAGGTCGGACTTTCTCTACATATATTGTAAGCCTGCATCATTGAACCAAAAACGGCATGGAATATACTTTTCGCGGGTAAGGTCGGCTTGCAACTCCAAATATTTGTCAAATCGGCTCACATAGAACCTTTGCAAGGTTTTGACTGACATCATTATAGTCCGCAAATGCTCCGGGTCTATGTCTTTGATGGCAATAGAAACGACATAATCTGCAATGAGCCCCTTTAACCTCCTGTCATAGATATAAGCTCTTTTTACTGCATCATTATTATCTACGCTGCTATCCATCTATGCCGCCACCCTTCGTTTACGTTTTTGCGCAACAACAGGCTTTAGATTCACAGTCTTTGTAGAAAAAGTGACACTCCGGGTTTCGATATTACCCAGCACCAAAATGTTATACAGATACGACACTACGGCAGTAGCCGCCATGACATTAGCAACAATGGATTGTGGGGCAGAAACTGCCGCTTCGGCGCAACTTAACTGGGTCGGAAATTTATCCCCATCAACGAGTGATTCTGGATAAATATCGCCAAAAGGCTTATAATATGTCCGCCCGCTGCGCCTAATGCCGCAGACCACTTGACCTGTGTATTCGCCGTTGCCTGAATCGATGTAGATTAGATTACCCGCAGATTTGAACACCCTATCACATAGCTGGCGGCTGCGGTTGTTATCAACACAACCTATAAGGATTGATAATCCTTCGTGGTTTTTATGCCCATAGTCGCCAATGCGATATGTATCGGGCTTAACCAACTCTGCAAGTCTGGCCTCATCTTCGATGTATTCCGGGATATATGAAATCTCCATCCCAAAAGCCGAGGCATATCGCTCTGCCAGTACCTGCGCCTTGTTTTTGCCCAAATCAGCAGAGATGAAATTTTGGCGCACAAGGTTTTTCTGCTCAACAATATCACCATCACAGATGATAACCTTGGTATAGCGTTCGAGCGCGTAAAGAAGGCGATAAAGATGCGGGGCAACATGCCCGCCCGTTCCGCCTGCGCCTAGCATTATGATTTTGATGGGTTTATCAAGCGCAAATTTCATAGGCACGCACCATCCCCGGGGTTGTACATATACCGCAGGAGATTGCCGCAGTTATGCACACAACCGCCTTTGTGATTGTCATGATTGTCGAAATCACCATTATCGCCACAGTCGTCATTATCATGCACATCCCTAAACTTCACCTTATTTCGCCATGCGTCAGGAAAAGGAAGCGTGATAAGCTCAAACACTTCCGCCGGGTCGATTTCATGAAATTTGCCTCCGTTGGATATACGAGTTTTTATTTCAGGGAAGTATTGGTCGAGCCTGCCCATGACGGTATATAGCCTTGTCGCTTTTTCGTCTGCATCATCAGTAGGCGAAAAATACGCCCTCATGCTATTGTGGCTATGAATATCCATAAAATGGATATACCTCTCATCCTGATAGTTCGGGTTTACGTTGCTATCAACCGACACCCGAGAAACAATCTGCTCCGGCGTGTCAACAACAAACGCGCCGCTAACTTTGTCCCAATAGATATTGACAAGAGCCTCTTTGTCTCCGGCGGTTCTGGTGAAATACTGAAAAAATGCGATAATCCGCATAACCATATCCACCGGGATGCGGGGAATACCAAGAGCCGGGGTGTACCCAGCTTTGACATCGGAGAGCATTTCGCAGCCAACAACAGGAGTTGTGAATCTGCCTATGGGGGTGTTGCGGATTTCGTATACAAGCCCATCTCTAGCGGGCAAGATTGAAATAACCTTGCCCGCCGCATCGACTTCATCCATGTTTGTAAAAACGCCTTTGTAGCCCGAATTACCCGGAGTTGGCGCAGATTCCGCACCCTTTGATTGGGCAGTAACCCGCGGCTTGATTTTGCATATCGGATTCTTGTCCTTGGCTTTTTTCAAAGCATCAAGAAATTCTTTTGATTGCTCAATATCAGTTTTCATCTTGCCAATGCTCGTACCCTTAGCATCCGTCACGGCTTTTGTGATTTTGCCATACTCCACAGACCAGCTAACCCGCTTGCCGTCGTCAAGTTCTGGGAAATCAACGGCTTTGACTATGCGGAGTTCGTCAAAAGTTTGAGAGGAATCCTCGATGTTTTCTGTAGCTCCTGCATACTCGAAAACAGGGAGTTTTTCGTAGATGCTTTGTTTGGCTTTTTCGGCATCTTTGGTTTCAGCGGCACCTATGGCGTTTGCGAGGGGGTTGTTGGCATCGTCATTAGGCGTGGTAGAGGCGGTTGCCTTTTTGGCTTGTTTTTGCGCCGGAGTAGCAGATGCAGCAGGGGCGGCAATTGGAGGTTGCGCAGGCTCGTCATCCATATCGTCTGAATCGCCTGCATCCTCCGCATCATTTTCTGCAACATCTTCTGCGGGGCTTTCATCCTCCGCCAAGTCATCATCTTCCGCGAATGGGTCGAAGATTTCGGCATCGTCGCTGCCTAGGTCGATAAAATCATTTTTGCTTTCCATGCTCATTTTAACATCTCCTTTTTCTATTTTCTTTGAAATTTCGCAACAAAATAGCCCTGTTAATTGAACACAGCAATCGACAGGGCTATGAAAATTGTGTATTTTATTTAGCTTTAATTCACTTCATATTTTACTTCGCAGGAAATTTTTTCGCCAAGGATTCAATTCCTTCTTCGATAGGCAGTAATTTGAGGTATTCATCCACAGCCACTTTGATGGTCTTGGCGTGTTCCAACAACTCGGAGGCAGTTTCTTTATCCACCTCTACAAACCCTTCTCCCGGATAGCGCGCCTTTGTGTAGTAGTTCGTTAGCGCGAACAATGCCGCTGCCGGGATTATGAGAATCTTGCCATCACGGTTAATGCGGTCAAGAATCCTTTTTAGGTTGTGGTCAGAAATTGCGGCATCATCGGTTATGCCTAGTTTGTTTACGAGAATATATTTCAGATACTTCTCGCCCGCTTGCTGACACCAATGGGCGCATTTGTTGTATCTGCCCGCCGCAAATCTATCCTCCGCCTCCAGCAAGTCTTCTTCGGCGATGTCGTAATAATTGTTATTCATACAGAGTGACACCATCCCTTTTTATGTGATAATAGACCGAATCAGGGCGGGTGCTATTTACAAACACACACTCATCTGCAAAAAGCAAGTCCACGGGTTTTTTGTGGTTTGTGTCAAACTGCTCATATATAGATATGCCGACCTTTTCTTCCAACTTGCCAAAAGGCACGCCGCTATTCTCGCTGTTTAAGATGAGCAGCAAATCAATATCAGAGCTATCAGCAGGATTGCCACGGGAGCAGCTGCCAAACATTATCACCCTGCCGACATCATCTATGGTAGCCACAATCCTCATGATTGCGTTGATAGTTTCAACAAACGGAGAGGGCAACTTTTCTATTTTTTCATGATGGAACGTTCGCATTTGGTTCACCCCTTGCTTTTGAGTCATAACTTTATAACACGTCATAACCTTGTTATACTACTATGATACAGCATTTCGCCCAAAATATCAACCCTAGATTTTTCTGAGATTTCATGGAATCCGCAAGGATGGACGACCGAAAAGGTCGAGGTTCTATATAACGCGAGCCTGCACCGAAAATCAGGGCAGACTCGCGTCGTTTGCCATTGCATTGACCGCAAATTTAAGCGCGTAATTACGCAGCGACCGCAATATCGTCATCTTCTTCAAAAGGTTCAAACCCAGGGTCATACTCACCATTACCAATATTATGCACAACACCGCCTTGAGGCTGCTCCCTCAAAAACCCTGCAAAGTTAGCCTCATCAGCAATTATCTCTGTGACATAGCGAATAATTTTATCGCTACCCTCATAAGAGCGATTCTGCAAACGCCCCACGATGTTGATAGGCTGGCCTTTGACGAAGTTTCTGACGATAAACTCCGCAGTATGCCGCCAGGCGACGATATTGACAAAATCAACTTCTCTTGGCGAGGCTTGCGAAAATCTGCGCTCGACAGCGATAGAAAAACTGGTGACGGGTATGCCTTCTCTGTGGGTGTGATTCAAGATAGGGTCTGCGACCATACGACCGATGAACATAGCTTTGTTTAACATAGTAAACATCTCCTTTTTTTGGCTTCATATTTTTGTTTTGGTTTGAGCAAGCCCGCAATCTCCTCTCAACAAACACGCGGCACATTCAGCGCATCCGGCGGAATTGTATTACGCGACTTCCTTCATGTCTTTCGCGCCTTTGGCGCGTATGCTTTTGTTTTCTGATTTTTTGGCAGGCGGGCGCACAGGAGCTTGAAAATAAACCTCATTGCGGGTTTTGGCAAGCATTAGCCCTCTTGCATCAATCTCCAGCTTGACCTTGCCGTTTATGACCTGCATTAGCTTTAGCAAAGATGAGCAATCATAGAAAAACCCGGCATCAGGGGTTTCTGTGGTGATTTTGGCGGGTACACTCATGCTCGCCGCGCTATATTCGCTGTTGCAACGCAGTATAATCTCCTTGCCCGATAGCACGATATTAACAGGCGTGCTTTTTCCGCCGGATAATGCACCTGTGGCTCCGATTGAAATTAAATCCAAACCCTCTTTTAGCGCGCCGCTCTCTGTCACGGCGGAGTAGGCGGTATTATGCCCTTTCACCACAGAAGCGGTATCCATATAGTCACCTGTTACCAGCTTGTTTATTGTGAAAATCATATCTCCACGCACAAAGACGATGGCATTGCCGATTTCGCTAACCTCAAAGGCATCACCATCGCTTGAAATGGATGACAAAAGCTGCAAAGCACGTCCGGGCAGAAGAAACTCCCGCTCATCCGTTAGGAGTGACGAATCTTTAATGAGCATCATCTTCATGCCATCGCTGGCGGCGGCGTGGATGGCATTATTTCGCAGCTTTACCTGAACACATTGCAACGCGGGCTTGCCCTCTTCCTTACTCACAGCAAAAGTGGTTCTTTTCGCAAGGGAGCATATGCCTGTCATGATAACGGATTCCTCTGGGAAAGGAATGACTGGCTTTGGATAGCTCTTTGCGGGCAGGCAGTTGATATTGTAGACACAACTGCCGCCAGTAACAACCAACCTCTGCGGATGGTCTGCCGACATTGTGACAAACTCGCCCTCCAGCGCAGACATCATGTTTGCAAGCAAGCGGGCATCAATGAGCATTTCGCCGCTTTGCTCAACGGAGGCCGGCACTTTTTGTTGTATGCTAACCTCATAATTCGTAGCAGTCAAAAATACCTCGCCGGTATCATCATTGCACTCAACCAAAATGCCATTAAGCAACTCCACAGGGGAGTTTAACGGCGCGACCTTGGCGACGGTTTTGGCCGCCTCCAGCATTATTTTTCGGTTTATTTCAAACCTCATTTTTTATCCAGCTCCTTCCGCTTTTAGACAGATTCCTAGACTCTAGGCATATGCCGCCTCTTCATTTCAAGAAACTGACAATCAGGATACTCTCCATAATAACAGCCCATGCAATTAGTATCACAGCAATGCTCAATCATACAATTGCGGCAGATATCCCAATCATCGATATTAGCGGGGCTTTTTTGGAGTTGGCCTAGTTTATCGGGATGCTCCCAAACCAGCTTGCAGCCGCAGGTGTCGCACTTTTTCTGCTTAGGCGCGGCCGCCTCGCCTATAACCACATGATTCTGGATATAGGCGAAGAGCGTCCAAATGCTAAACTTGGCAAGCTCGGCGGCACAGCGCAGGATTTCGCATTGATATTCCGGGGACATAAGAGATATGCCGACGCGCTCGCCAGCCTCCTTGCGCTGTTTATCCCGCTCGCCTTGTTCTATGATTGATGCAATACATTCCTCAACTGCGGCATTGTCAGATAGCTGGCTGACTCCCATATCAACAAGATGGGTTAAGCCAAAGCGAAATAACATCAGTCCGTATTTCGCCTCTAATGCTTGGATTTCTTTCATTTTGCTTGCTAATTCTTTATCCATTTGCGACCTCCTTGGGTTTGGTTGATGCTGTTTAATGTTTAGGCCGACACCTCCAGCATTTCAAACAACGACAGCTGGTTTTCGTTATGAGCAACAGACTTCTTTTTCGTGGCTTTCTTGGGCTTTGGCGCATGTAGTAATTGCAACAAGCCGGAAGATTGCGGTATCTTTGTACTTTCAGACTTTGCGTTGCTGCGCGCTGATGCGGTGGTGCTGGCAGTTGTAATCGGGGTCGTATGCTTTGGCATAATGTCAATTGTCGTCGTATCTTTAACACCATCAGCACCGTCAACATCAATTTTGCCAATTGCAACACCCTCACTTTCAACCTCGTCCTCAGCATCAACCACAGGCTTCAACAACGCCATCCGCTTAAACACCGCGCTCAAATCCTCAACCTCTCCCTGTATTCCATGGGTCAACTCCCGCGCAAGAGCCGCAGTCATATCTTGGCAATCAGACATCGCGGCTAAACCTTCGTCCGTCAAGTTACCTTCGATTACCCCAGCAACAGCAAGTTTCGATGCCATAAGCCTAATCGCCCTTTGTTGCATCGTCCCTTCGTAGAAGAAAAAATACACCTCTATCCGTGGCGACCGTTGGTTAATGCGGTATGAGCGGCGGGCGGCTTGGCGCAGGGTGAATAGTTTGTATGAGATGTTGTAGAAGATGATTGCGGTAAAATCGTTGAGGTCTAGCCCGGTTTCAACCAAAGATGGGTTTGTAATCAGCACTTGAATACCATTGCGAATCTGCCTTTCAACCCATTCTTCGCGCTTACTCGGCGGCACTTTGGCGGTTAAGACGGCAACTCGATAACCCTGCTCCGCGAGCAGATTTGTGAGTTTCGTCTGGGTATCAATGCGCGTCCAAGATGTGTAGATAAGGACATTTTCGCCGTTTTCCACCTTGCGTTTCACAATCTCAAGCACGCGCTCGTCTTTTTCGTGTAGCTCATCAATGCCAGATGCATCCAACGGAATGATTAGGGGGTCTACATCTTCGCCGTGGATGGGATGATTCACAGGCTCATGGCCATAGGGCTGGTCGGGATATACCGTCAAAAGATTAAGGTAGACACTCAAAATCTTTTGTGCAATCTCTTTTCGGTATCTGAGAATCTGGATAAATATACTCTCAATCCGCTCATATTCCTCGGCAACCTCGTTATTCATATGAAGCTCGATAGGAATTTCCTCATACTCCGGTAGGTCTTTACCCATGTCATTTAGACTAAGGAAAGCCGCGTTTTCCAAGAGAAAACGAGTATAGACAAGCGGGCTGACCCCTGGTAGCTGCCTCTCTCTGATTTTGCGTTTGGCAGTGCGGCGATTGGCATTATAATCCGGCGCATCAATTTCGTAGACGGTTTCGCTAACGCCGTATTCATCATTGAAATCCATGGGTTTGTCGTAACTTTTGTTATCGCGCAGCATCAGCGCGGACGACACTCTGAAAAGTAAATGAAAAATACCTGCGGAATAACCGTTTATCAATGTCGCAGTCATACCGACAACCTTTTTCGCCGCTTGGAATAACTCACCCATAGCATCCCCTTGGCCTGAATTGTTGTTGTAATTGTGGAGTTCATCGATTATCAATCCGTCAATCTTGCCTTTCATCTGCCGCTTGATGTAGGTAGACAATGGGAATCGATTGTAAGCACCAACACTCGGAAATTGCCCATCGGGATTTTCGGCAATTGACAGTATATCATCATAAACTTTGGGCTTCTTTTCAACATATTGCAAATAGGAATCTGCAAAACGCCTATGCACAAACCCATAGTCCGATATTTTGACCCAATCACTCTGCTGTTCCGGCACCAGCATAGTCCATAAAACTGTGCCGCAGCCATCGCATTTGCGGTTCTTTGTTGTTTCTTTGCGGAAATATAGCGCGTTGGCGGGCACTCTGTATTTTGTGCCGCAATCGGAAATATCCATTTTCAAAGTGACGAAGCAATCCGGGCAGATAAAGCATTTGCGGCTTTTGCTCCAAAGGGCGGCAGGGCGGCGCATATAGCCATCTCTTGCTCTTTCTTTGGTGATGACAACACAGCAGGACATATCGCCGCGGGCATATACCTCATAAACCGCCTTGATTTCAGCTATACTGTTGGCAATGACCGCGAAGGTGTTGGGAAGAGTTTCCTCAATCTCCCGCACCCATTTGTTTGCCACATGGGATGGGCTTAGGACTATGTTGAAGTGTTTGGTATGCTCGGCAAAATCGCGTGCATGGCTATTATTTGGATTAACCTGATGATTAAGCCTCTGCTGATAAGCGTATAACGCACTTGAGACGATTTTTGTTTTGCCTGTACCGCACTCGGCGATGAGCAAAGTTGCCTTTTCGCGCTCCAGACCTCTTTTGAGGCTTTCAGCCCCTGCCAATTGCGCATCATACAGGCTGTAGCCTGCGTTTTCGATGATGAAGTCATTAACCGCCAGCACCTCCGGCGATAGCTCCTCGGTGGCCGGGTCGAATAACGGATTAAATTGCCCCTTAATCCGCTCCGCAATCTGCACACCAAATGTATTGAGGTATTGGGTGACACTATATACTTCGGGGAAGTCTTTTGAGGTTGCACCAGGGATTGAAATGTTGCCGCAGCGCAGACCATCATTGACCACCTCGATAATGTTTTTCTCCTCTGATGACATTTGCAATACCCAAGCATCAAATTTCTCATGAGCTGAGATTACCTGCAAGGATTTTAGGATGCCTCTGTGTTGCAATTCAGTCAGCACATAATCCTGAAACTCCTGAATCAAAGGCACAGAAGTCTTTTTGTCAACTTCCTCGAAAAGCTGCCCCTCATCATCTAGGGCGCAGAAAATGTAGCGCTTGCGGGGAGGGCTTACAGTAGGCCCTGTGTTGCCATCTCCGCCATCGCCATCCTCCGCATCATCATCAAACTGCCGCTGTTCCTCATCCCGAATCCGCAAAATAGCCTCGGCATAATGCCCATCATGGCTATACTCCCGGCGATATTGCTTTACTCGGCTGGCGAGGGTGCAAATTTCTCCATCAATCGCAACTGTCACCGACCCGCCGCCAAAGATGGCATCAGACATGCCTTTGACCTGTTCGGGATAGCCGCCAAGCCTAATGGCGGCGATGTAAGAAGTTTTGCCTTCTTGCTCAATAACTACGGTGTCGCTATAGCACTCCAGCCGCACTTCGGCTTTTGGGTCAAAGTATCCTACTTTCATCAGTTTTGTTGTTAGTGTTGCCATACTCAAGCCTCCCCTCGTTATTTTGTCATTTTTTTATCAGTTACTGTATTCGTGTTCACTCCGTTTCCTCCGGCATTAGATTTTGCATAAAAATAACCCCCAAAGCAAAAGTGCGATGCACTTGCTCCGGGGGTTATTGGTCATTTCATAATAGCATCTATACCACAAACGGTACTCGTTCCATTACAGGCTTTGCCTGTGCTTTTGAAAGAGCAAAGGTCAAAATTTGTGCCGTTCTTGGCTTGCCTGTGCTTGTCATAAAAGAATTAGAATTGGTTTTTACCCCGGTTTGCGGGATTCCAGCCAAAGCATATTCCTTGCCGAATAATGATTTCACAATCTCCTTGCGAAGCACCCAACCATTGGTCTGGTCATCAAAAATCACACCAACCCAAGTATCACCGACATACACGCAATATTGAGCATTGCCAGCCATTGTGGATTCTTTGAAAGTGATTGTGTTGTTTGCCATAAGTCGGGTTACATGCTCGCCGTTTTTATGCTCGGGCAGCAATTCCGATGCTTTATAGCTCACCTTTAGGCTAAACTCCGCATCGTCATTGATAGGCACTATGTTTAGCCTGTCTTTGGATGCGGGCTTTGGGATAATCAGCGAAATTCCGCCTTTTAGGTCGCGGTGGACTTCATAGCTGCCGTTCGCTAATGCCACGCTACCGAAGTAGGTCTTGCTTGGGTCGATGCTCTCGGGTAGTCTGAATCTGCGGTTGTATACGATGATGTGGGCGACATCATCGAGCAGGCGGGCATATGCTTTTGGAATCTCCCGGCGAAGATTGATTTCGTAGAAATCCGTAGTCCGAACGTCATCAAGCAAGGCACACATGCCATCCAGCACCACAAGAAACGGAAATGACTGGCTGCCATAGCCATTCTCAAGCGAGAGTGCATATGCTGCGTATGCCAAAGCTGCTCGGTCTGATGAAATCGCCCGCAATGCATCATCGCTGATATTGATGATGTTCTCCAAAGCATTATTAAAATCATCCTGGTTGATATATCCCTCCCGCATGGCGCGGATATTAGCCGCAATATCGCGGCAATAGGAGCTATACACAGCGCGGACTTCATCCATCAGACCCTCAGCTTTGTTCACACCCAGAATCGAAGCATTTCGCAGCGACTCCACAATAGAAAAACAACTATTCTCATCAATCTGCATATCCAGAATCTGCTCTTGCACAAACCTCTGAATATGCCCCATGATGGTGTTGCCGTCGGTCATCATATCGATAGTGCGCTGAACCCATTGTCCTTTGCCTCTGGTGCTGGGCTTTAGAGTGTCGATAACCGTTGATACCAACCTGCCATCATTGCAACTTTTTGATAGCACACGCACGGATTCGCCCTGCTTGTTTTTGTAATGCGATTCAGCGGGGCGGTTATTGTATTTGTGCAAATGTCCTTTGATGTTTACAAACCAATAAGGCGCAAAGGGTAGCGCGTATTCTTGCTGGTTTGCAAAGAATCGGTTTACATAGCCGGTCTTTGGGCGGTCTACCTCCAATTCAGATAGAGTCGTAAGCTGATGGTTGAGTTTTTCCAGATATGCCGCGGCGGTTGAAATGTCTGCAAACTTGGGCTTATAGGGCATCTGGGGAGTTTCGCTGATTCCAAAGCTCCCGCTTTTCGCATACCCTGCCAACATCACAAATTTACGCAAAGCCTCCGGGTCGTTCATTAGTTCCAGGCAGCGGGTGTTGATGTTGCATATAATCCCCAGCATGTTTGGCTGGAGATTCGCGAGAATCCCGCGCTGCATGACTTCCTCTGTCAAGACCACCTTATCGGCTTTATCCCCGGTATCATTGGCATTGTAGATGATATAGTCCGCTTGCCGAAATTTATCCGTGAATAACTTGGTGTGGATGCACATATCGCCATCGTGGTCTGCGCCGCCCATACCTAGTATAGTTTCGTCATGAGCATTAAAGATTACCACTTGGTCTAAATGCTTATACCAGTATTCGGCACTTAGGTAATTAACACATTGCAGCTTGCGAATTTGAGCGTGATGGGTTAGGGGGTTGCGGGTTGCGATTAAAGCCCCATCGTAGCTCCCATATCTAAACTCGCCGGCCGAAAGCTCTATTGACCGCTTATGTGCAGGTACAATCAGACTGCTATTGTTATCAACAAACCCATAGCTACCATCCCCATAAACCCGCAATCGATTGAAATAAGCCAGCGGGTCGGGTGCCATGATACTAACGCCGGACTGCGGCATAGGAATTTTGCCAAAGAGCATCTTTTTGGAAACAAGGTCAATCTTGCGCTTGATGCTCTGCTTGACCCAGCGAATATTCATGGCAAGCTGTGGATTAGCTTGAATCACGGCTGATACTTTATCAACGCTGTCAAAGCCGTTTCCGCAACTGCCGCCCTGTTCATTATCGCCACCGTACCCAGCATCCCCATCCAAAGATGAAATATCGGACACAATGCCAAGGAATTTCAAAGCCGCCTCCGGGCTTGTTAATGCCTTTTCCATATGCTCTCTGATATTCTCCACATAGGGCGCGATGTCCTCAAATGACAGGCTATTGTTCATTGTTGTGAGCATTTGGTAGTTCCACACAGCATGACTGCGCGGAGGCTTACTCACATTCGCCACAAGGAACTGCGCCTTTTCGGTGTCGAAATCGGACTTGAGCATGGATTCTGTGAATAGAATGTCCTCCCAAATAATGCCCGCGCTGTAGCTCTGGAAATCAAAAACTAAAAGTATACCCTTGACCTGCCCATAGCGCACCTGAAATGCCGAGGGCAGATAAGAAAGCCCCAGCTTTCGCGCAAGCTCCCGGGCTTTACCCGGAGTGATGAATCCGCAGCCATCTGTCGCGACCTTCCTTGTGGTGATGGTATCTGCCGTGATTTCATTCTTGGAATCGCTATAGCAACGCGCCGCAAAGGTGATTTCGGTTTCTAAGTCGGGCACAACGGCGAATGTGAAATCAAAATCCTCAATGATATTGCCGTTGGTTTTGCCTAAACCTTGGCGAGCAATAGCTTTCTGTGCCGTTTGGGTAGGCTCGAAAAGGTATTGTGCATCACCGCTGATTTTCTTGGCGAAGCCCTCCCAAACGTAGGTTGTCATGGTGAGTTTACAAAGACGGTTTTCGGATGCACTTTGCATGGCGGCGCGATAGCGCACATATTTCTTGCCCTCGATTTCAACGATTTCAGTTTCATCATGAGGTTTATAACCGACCGCCTCCAATTTCGATAGCGGGAGATATAGCCCATCAAGACACAGCAATTCCTTTACCCGCTGTGTTTCGGGGTCGTTGTCGTTTCCGCCTGAGCAGTCTACGGTTATGAAGTCATACAAAGTGTGATGCTCGGTCGTCATATCAACAGATGCGCTATCTGGGGCAGTCTGCCCCAAAGCGCACTTGCCATAATGCATAGCCAAAACGGATTCAGCGTTCACAATGCAATCCACCACAGAGGTCGCCAGCTTTTTTGTCGCCGGGTCGTACCTCTCCTTGATAGTCCGCAAATCGCAGCACTCATCGTTGATGACAAGATGGCCGCCGATAATATTCACCACAGGAATCTCTTTGCCATCCACCATTATAGGATTGAAAACCGCAACCTTAAAGGTTTGATACATGCTCATTTTCTTTTTAGCCATAATAGCCCTCCATTCTGCGCGGGTTAAGCCCATGAAATAAAAATGCAATTATCATTCTGGATTTCGGCGAACAGGCCGGCTGTAGCGAGCCTTTCCGAGATATGAATCCATAAGGATACATCAGGCATTTCGCCAAACTCATAAACGGTAGCGATATTGCCGCCGTTTTCCGTGTAAGCCTTTCCATCTGCACCGATATGCAGACAAACTTCTCCGCTTGCGTTTAGGTTGTCGATTAGGTTGGTGAGTGTGCCGATAAGCACGATATTATACCACTTGCCGACGGTTTCTTCGTCATGGGGCTGTGTGCCTGACGCGCTTAATGCGCTTGACTTTGGTGCGACAGCTATGATTGGGCTTGCTTCTGCTGGCTTCGAGAATGTGTCTGCCGAAGTAAAGTCAATCGCACCCGACACATGCAGAGTCATAAATCCGTTTACAGATAGACACACATCAACGAAATGCTGCCGTCCATCCGTGCAAACGACCTCAATTCGAGCAATGCCGCCATTGAGGGCAAAATCTATAGGGTAGCATACCCACCGCCATTTTGAGCCAGGCCAGGCATTGTGAAGCTGCTCGCATATGCCCGCTTCAATGCCTCTTAATGCAACCTCTCCATTTTTTTGAGTTTTTCTGCGATTTCTTTTTGCCAAAAGTACAATGACAACCGGAATCAATGCCACCATAATAGGCACGGAGATTCCAAGAATAATTGCAATCCACATAGCATGGCCACCTTTCTAAATTTCTTCTAAATTTTTCGCATACTCAAAAAAAGGGAGCAATGAAGAAATCCTCATTGCTCCCTTTGGTCATTCTGCAACCGCCATCAATGTTTTGACTGTGATTAGCGATTAGCAATTCGCAATTTACCATTTACGATTCACAGACCGAAATTTTAATTGCTACGGCAGAAAATCCTCATCATCAAGGTTCATCATGCCGTGACAATCAGCCTCGGTGCAATCCACTTCCGGGGAGTTGCCCGGAATCTGCACATTGTCATCATTGCCAATTTCGCTACATTCTGCGCCATTGGCTCCGTTGCCGCCGCCGCTATCATTTGCATCTTTCTGACCGCCAGTACCCGGAATATAGCTCCAGGCAAGCACGGTGATTTTCAGGCTATAGCTTGGCTTGCCTCCATTAGAGATATAAGCTGAAGTGCCAAACTTGCCTGTGACTTGAATCAAGCTGCCCTTCTTCGCCTTTGCTTTAATCAGGCGTTCGGCATCTGCTCCAAAAACCACGCAATCAAAAAACATTGTTTTTTGATTTTCACCGACTCCTTCATTAACCGCAAGGCTGAAATTGGCATAGATGCAGCCGCTTTTTTCTCCTTGCTTTAGCTCGAAATCCTTTGTGATTCTACCGATGGTTGTGATAGTTGTCATAATCATGACCTCCCTTTATTTGATTTTGTTTGGAAAACAAAATAGCAGAAATAGCCAAAACCACATTTTTGCGGTCTTGATTCTATTCCTGCTATTTGGGCTGCATGGCCGAGCAACAAAACTAAGTTTTATGACCAGGCAGGCAAACAAAAAGTATACCAAATAGGTGCTGTGGCAAACTTGTGGAAGCATGCCGCGATTCTGGGCTAAGCGGCGTGAATCTGGTGGTGAACCGCTTGCAGCATTTTAATCTGAAAAACCTATATAATCTGAAATTCCTAAATATGGTTTATTTTACCATATATGGGTGGAGTTGTCAATTACAAATTCATGACATTTTCATACAATGCTTGTGATGATTTCATATCTGAAACACGTGCATGATGTGACATTGAGCATTTTTGGCGCAAAAATATGGGAAGACTGCAAAATACTTGTATGAAATTATAAAAAAGTTATAACTTTTTGAATTTTACTATTGCATTTTAGTGAATATTGCTATATAATGGTAAGAGATGAGTGATAGCTTAGGAAATTATAGGTAGCAGTATAAATGGTTGGGGCTTTGCCCTAGCCATCAAGTTAGGCATCGCGCATTACCTCAATCACCATAAAACGAAATGCGGCTCCCTTGTGACCAATTTGGCGTTATGGTGTAGATATTCAATGATGGTTTTCGCTAAAGTTGTGATAGCAAGGGTAGTTTGGTGAAATTTGGGCTTGCTAACTGTTGCCATATGCGAAAACCGTTATATCTGTTGCCGATAGTCAATTTGACTGGCGGGAGCGGAGCTTTGTCAATGCGGCTTTATGAGATTGCGTAGAGCTGATAAGAACCCCTCGTTTGGCCATTTATATGGCTCAAATGCCCAGCAACACCGAGGAGGTGTACATATCCATTGGTTTGTGTTATTTGTCCAGACTGGTTTTGAGGAATCTATCATAAATGATCTAAAAAGCCAGTTGCGTCGGAGCGACTACACTCCTTTCATCATCACTAAAGAATTTTTATTTACGAGAAAAGGTATCTCGGAAATTCAAAGAAAAAATGTATTTCCTGGATATGTCTTCATAGAAACGAGCCGAAATGCTAGCGATGTGGTTATGGATTTCAGGTCTATCATCAACACCTCTGATAGCAAAATCATCAGGATGCTAAATTATGGCACAAACAAAGAAAATATTATGATTCGACCGTCCGAGCAAGCTATGTGGCTATCACTGGTTGACTCGGATTTTTGCATCAAGGCTTCGGATGCGGAGTTTGAAGAAGGAATACTAAAGGTGAGCTCCGGCCCCCTGCTAGGCAAGGAGGAATGGATCATGCAAGTGAATCGCCATAAGAGCAAAGCTATCCTCAAGGTAGAATTTGCAGAAGAGTCTATAGATATGGGGGTTGTGCTACGCATCGGGAGTCCAAAGCGGTAATATCGCAAAGAAATACTACATTTCAGTAAAGAAACAACTACTTAAAATACAAATGGGTTGATCGTTTAGGAGCGCAATCGCGCTTTTTTTTGATTGCCCTAATTAAGGAGAGGCGCTAAATGTCATACTATCAAAAGAGAATCGTGTCATTTCTGCTCATTTTCACAATGGTTGTTACTGCTATTGCGCCAACAACCCTATTCGCCCGCGAGCTAATCCCGGCAAATAACCGCTTTTCCGCCTACAATAATGATCCTGCCGTAGGTGTTGGAGAAGGGGTAAATGCAATTACAGGCAGCTTTGCGCGGGCATATACCGACATTGAGCTTGCTGGCAACCCCGGCCTAAGATTTGTGCGTACATACAACTCCTTAAACACCGAAGCCGGCGAGATGGGCATTGGTTGGCGGCACAGCTTCATGTTTTCCCTGGAAGCCATGGGCAATGCCGTCGTTGTCACGATGAGCGATGGTGTAAATATCGTTTTTGTTGATGATGGATATGGCAATTTTGTAGCACAAGGCAATGTTGATTTTGTTCTTGGTGGTTCGGCGGCCACAGGCTTTGCGCTCATAAGCCCCGACGGGATTGCGCACAACTTTGCCCCAAATGGCACCCTATCAACCATCATAGATCGGCTTGGCAGAACAACAACCTTAACCCACACAAATGGGCGGCTTTCAAGAGTTTCAAATAATTCCGGATATCTGTTATTTTCATATTCTAATGGGATGCTTATTGGTGTCGCCGATAATAATGGCAGAAGCATAGGTTTTGCCTATAACTATGCCGGGCAAATGTCGTCGTTCACAGACACGGCAGGCCGCACCGGCCGCTATTTTTACACCGATGGACTTTTAACCGAAGCTAGAGATTTTGCCGGAAATGTTATTTTAACAAACGAGTTTGACGACCAAGGCCGCATCACCCGGCAAACAGGCCGAGGCGGCGCATCAATAACTATTATTTATGACGATGACAACATGACCAATCACGTAACGGACAACCGCGGCAGAACAATAAGCTATAGATACAATGAAATGGGTAAACTTGCCGCCTTGATCGAGCCAAGCGGCACAACCTATTTTGAATATGACGACAGAGGCTGGCTAATAGCCCGCATTGATAGAATAGGCAACACAACCCGCTTTACATATCACGACACAGGGCGCATCGCGAGTATCACTCACCCAGATGGCTCAACCGAACATTTTGAGCATAACGAGTTTGGCCAAATAACAATGCGCCAAGATAGAAACGGCGGCATTAACCGCATTGTTTATGATTCTTTCGGCAATGTTATTCAAACTACAAATGCCAGGGGCGATATAACCACATTTACATATGATGCAATGGGCAATATGACATCATACACAACAGCTCAAGGCACGGTAGTTTTTGCTCATGATGCCAGAGGCAACGTAATCTCTACAACGGATAGAATGGGCAATACAACGACCTTTACCCATAACGAACTAGGGCTTGTAACCAGCCTCACCGCAGATGGCGCAACCCATTATTTTGAATACGATGATCAAGGCAGGATGATTAGAGAAATCCGCCCTGATGGCACATCTATCGGATTTAACCGTGATTTGCACGGCAATCTGACGGGGGTTATAGACCCTATGGGTTTTGCTGTATCTGTAACTTATGATGAGCATGGCCGCCGCACTTCGTTCACAGATCAAAACGGAAACACCACCCGCTTTGAATATGATGCAAACGGAAGCCTAATAAGCGTTACCGATGCCATGGGCAACACAACAAGATACACCCATGATGAGCGGGGCAATGTAACCTCCATCACAGATGGCAGGGGCAATGTGTGGCTTTTTGAATACGACCATCACGGCAGGCAGATTTTAGCCATAGATCCCTTGGGCAACCGCACCACCACCGAATATGACGATGATCTATTCACAGCCGCTATCACAAACCCGCGCGGCTTTTTAACTTTCTTCCAATTTGATTCCATGGGTCGGTTGACCGAAACTACAGATGCTCATGACAACACGACTTATATAGAATACGATGCGATGGGCAATATAATCAAAGAAATAGATAGAAACGGCGGCATATGGAAATTTGAATATGACTCTGCCGGCAGAATGACCAAATCCATTGATCCGCTGGGCTTTATCACCAGAATTGAATATGATGCCAATGGTCGTCCAACTCGCACAATTTCTGCCTTGGGTCATATAACCGAAAATGAATTTGATGCAAATGGCAGAAGAATTTCTGCAACGGATGCAAACGGCAACATCACCAGATTCGAGTTTGATGATTCCGGCAGGCTGATCAGAACAATTCATCCCGATGGCAGCTTTGTTGCAAATATATTTGATGCCAATGGCAGATTGATTGAATCAAGTAATCAATCCGGCCTGATTGCCAGCTTTACATATAGCCCGGCCGGCCAAATTTTATCCCGCACGGATGCTCTGGGTTACACGACATACTTTGAATATGATGCAAATGGCAGATTGATTCGCCGAATAGATGCCCTAGGCGGCGTTCGCTCATTTGATCATGATGAAAACGGCAATCTAATTAGAGAAACCAATGAATTGGGCTATTCGACAATTTTCGTTTTTGATGAAGCGAATAGGCTCATCTCTGCCACTAATTATTTAGGCGGCATTATCCGCTTTGAATATGATGAAAATGGAAATATGGTGCGCTTTACAGACCACGAAGGCAATATCACCAGCTATACCTTTGATGCTTTGGACAGGGTGACATCCATCACCAATCCACTTGGCGGAATCACCCGCTTTGGATATGACAACGAAGGCAATGTAACCAACGAGCAAAACCCCTTGGGCGGAACGATTAGATTTGAATACGACGGCAACAACCGCATCACCGCCATAACAGACGAACTAGGCGGCATAACCCGCTATGCCTATGATGCAGATGGCCGCCTGATCAGCATTACCAATCCGCGGGGCGCCATAACCCGCTTTGATTATGATGCAAATGGTAATTTGACAAGGATCACCGATGCCCTGGGCAACACCACGGGATTTGAGTTTGATTCTATGAACCGCCTTGTGCGAGCTACTGATGCTATGGGCAATGTGACTGTGTATGACTACACCTTAGATGGCCATGTTGCTAGAGAAACTAATGCCGCAGGCGGCCAAAACACATTTGCATATGATGCATTGGGCAGAATGATTAGCAGCGCAACTCCGCTAGGCATCACTACATATTTTGAATATGATGGGCTAGGCAGGCTTATCCGCATTACTGCGCCAAACGAACGCATAACCACCTTTGAATATGATGCAACCGGCAACCTAACCCGCATCATCAACCCAGATGGCACTTTCACCCGTATGCGCTATAATGAAAACGGCTGGCTTACGGATGTTTGGAATGAAGAAGGCTCTGTAGTGACTTATGAGCATAACAGGCGCGGGGATATTATTAGAATCACCGATGCGCGGGGCAACTCAACCAGTTTTACATACAACGCAATGGGGCAGGTTGCTACGCAGACCAATGCGCTTGGCGGCACAACCCGCTTTGACTATGATGTGTCGGGCAATCTCATAACTATCACAGATCCCATGGGCAACACAACAAGAAACACCTTCAATAATGCAAACCAGCTAATAGCTACAACTGATGCGCTCGGCAATACCACGCGAATTTATTATGATGCAAACGGCAATATTAGCCGCATCATCGACCCCATGGGTGGCATAACTGCTTTCGCCTACGATCTGCTTGATAGGCTAATAGCCATCACCGATCCCAAAGGCAATGAAATCCGATTTACCCATGATGCTAATGGCAATATCACCAGGCAGACCAACGCACTAGGCCATAGCGCAACCATGAGCTATGATGCGCTTGGTCGCCTCATCCGCAATATAAATGAATATGGCCGCGCCACAACCTTTGTTTACGATGCCGATGGCAATATCACCAGCATAACCGATGCCATGGGCGGTGTTACATCTTTTATTTACGATGCAAGCGGAAATATCCTAAGCATCACCGATGCGCTTGGCGGCACAGCCTGCTTCACCTATGACAGCATGAACCGCATAACCAGCATAACCGACCCAAGAGGATACACCACCTACTATGAGCATACGGCAACCGGCCTAATATCCCGGACAACCGATGCCATGGGCGGCATAACCCGCTTTGAGCATGATGAAAACGGCAACATAATCCGTCAAACCGACCCTATGGGCAATTCGACCACATTCGCATATGATGCGATGAATAGGCTTGTGTCTTTCACGGATTCCGAGGGCAACACCCAGCGCATCGAATACGATGCAAATGGAAATATTGCAAGGATAATAGATGCCCGCGGCGGCTCTACCACCATGCTTTATGATGCGCTAAACAGAGTAGCAACCACAATCGATGCCCTAGGCGGGCGCACCTCTATTATTTATGATGCAAATGGGCGCATTGCCAGCATCACAGATGCCCGCGGCGGCATAACCCGCTTTGAGCATGATAGAAATGGTAATGTAACAAGCATAACAGATGCCCTTGGCAACACGACAACATTCACTTATGATGCCAATAATCGCATGACTTCAACCACAGACCCGAGAGGGGCTACAACCACCTTTGAATACACTCGCACAGGCAATATCGCCCGAATCACAAATGCCCTGGGTGGCACTATAACTTTCAGCTATGATGCGCTTGATAGGCTCATATCCGAAACCAACGAAAACGGCGAAATCACAAGATTTGAATATGATGCGCTTGGCAGGCTAATCCGCACAATCGACCCCCAGGGCAATGCAACCGCATTTGAATATGATGCTAACGGCAATTTGATTTTAATAGCCAATGCCGATGGCACAACGATTCGATTTGCGCATAATGCCAACAATTGGGTGACGAGTCAATGGAATCAGGAAAATGCCCAAACTCGTTTCGAGCTTGATGCAATGGGCAATATCACCCGCTCGATCAATGCTATGAATTATGCTACAATATTTACCTATGATAGCCTAGGCCGCGTAACGAGCATTACTGATGCCATGGGCGGCGTGACCTTAATCGAATATGATGCAAACGGCAACATCATCACTATGACCGATGCCCTGGGCGGCATAACCCGCTATACTTACGACCTTCTAAACCGCGTAACTAGCATAACCGACCCCATGGGAGGCACAACCCGCATTGAATATGATGCCAGCGGCAATATCATCCGCATAACAAACCCCGATGGCGGCGCGACAACATTTGCTTATGATTTGCTAAATCGGATGATATCTTTTACAGACCCCGAGGGATACACCTTCCGCACAGAGTTTGATGCTAATGGCAATATTATCCGCTCGGTAGATGGCAGGAGCAATGCCCAAACATTTGAATTTGACTTGCTCAACCGCCTAACCAGCATCATAGATGAGGCTGGCTTTGTATCCCGCATCACCTATGATGCTCACGGCCGCATAACCAGTTTTACAGATCCGCGCGGAGCTATCACACGATACGAATACGACCAAAATGGCAATATCACCCGCATAACAGACGCGCTTGGCAACACAACCACATTTACATATGATGCCATGAACCGCGTAACAAGCATCACCGATGCCATGGACGCCATAACCCGCATTGAATACACCCCCACAGGCAATATCGCCCGCATCATCAATGCCTATGGCGGAGCGCGGAGTTTTGAATATGATATTTTGGGCCGCTTAATTGCCGAAACCAACGAAATGGGCGAAACGACCCGCTTTGAGCATGATGCCCTTGGCAGAGTTGTCGCCGTAACAAACCCTCTGGGACACACAGAGAGGTTTACTTTTGATGCTCTTGGCCGCATAATTGCCTCAACTGACAGAAATGGCAACATAACTCGATTCGTCCATGATGCAAACGGCAACGTGATTGAAACAATTGATGCGATGGGCAATTCTAGCTTCTTTGAGTATGATTCTATGAATAGGCTAACGCGCGCTACTTTGCATAGAATGTCTGGCAGATACCACACGGATGCCAATGGCAATATGCAAAATCCAAACACCACCAGCCATGTGAATGAAGCGCAAATAACCATCTATCAGCACGATCGCAGAGGGCTTGTTGTCCGCCGCATAAATGCCGTGGGTGATTACATCGTATTTGTTTATGATGGCAATGGCAACCTTGTGCAGCGCATAGATGAGGATGGGAATATCACAACTTATGGCCATGACCCGCGCAACCTCGTTGATGCCATAAATTACGCAGATGGGCAGAGCGTTACCTTTGCTTATGATGCGGCGGGCAACCTCGTGGTAATGGAAGATTGGAACGGCACAACCACTTTTGAGTTTGATTTGCTGGGTCAGCTTACTAAGGTGACAGACCACAACAACCGCATTGTTAGCTACACCTATGATGCAGTAGGCAACCAAACCTCCATCACCTATCCAGATGGCACAACGGCCAGCTATGTATTCGATCTTTTAGGCAGAGTTACCCGCCTGATAGATGCCGAGGGGCAAACGACGAGATTTTATTATGATGCCGCAAACCGCCTCATCCGCGAGGTGCTACCAAATGGCTGGCAGGAAATTTATACTTTTGATGCGGCAGGCCAGTTTACCCGCCATGTGTCGCAAGATCCATCGGGCAGAGGAAATGATTCGCTCACCCGCACATACACCTATGATCCTAACGGAAACATCATCCACCAAACAAGAAGCGGCGCAGCCGGTATGCGCGCGCAAAATTTAACCCATAGCTATGATGCCTTAGACCGCCTGATTCGCACCACAGGCACACAGGGCTTTGCTACCCGCATTTATGAATACGACAGCCTAGGCAACCTGATATTCGAGCGATATGGCAATGGCAACAACGCCGTTATCGAATACTGGCACAATTCCCTGAATCAATTAACTCGCATGCGTATTGACAGACGCGACTCTTTCGACTATACTTATGATAGACGCGGAAATTTGGTGCGGGTGGCTTGCGCTAGCTCTAGCAGGATAATAGCTACCTATGTTTATGATGCAACTAACCGCATGGTTAGGGGAATCAATGACAGGGGCGAGGAAAGCCACTATATTTTTAATGGCTTGGGTATTTTGGTTGCCAATATGCTTCTGATTGAGCGCAATGCCTATGGTTTTGCAGGGCTTGATACCGCTCCCGAGCGGGATTGGTGGTTTTGGTGGTGGCAAGATCAGCCGCAGCCCCCACCGGCGCAACCTCCGACACAGCCCCCCGTAGAGCCACCCACACAGCCCACTCCACCGGTTGAGCCTCCGACAGAACCACCAACCGAGCCTCCGATAGAACCGCCGACGGAGCCCACGCCACCAGTTGAGCCGCCAACCCAGCCAACACCACCGCATGTCAGCACCGGCGGCGTGGAATTTAGGCACTTTCCAAACTGGCAAGACGAAGACCCAAACCCCAATTCTAACATAAATTTCCATATCCACTCTTTCCCAACAAACGCAGCAATAACCGCCGGATACACCAGTATTCAATACGAATGGCTGCTAGATGGTGCTATTTGGGCATCGGGAGAGGTTTTTGAGCCCAGTATTCGCAATCCCGGCTTTTTCAGCGCGCGCCTTTCTTTAAGCGGGCCAAACCCAGATCGCTATGGCACCTGGACATTGCGCGCCCATACAATGGTTGACGATACAGTCGCTTTTACAGATTACACCCATTCCATCGAAGTTAGAAATAGCCGATCGGCTCGAGGGTTTGCCGATGCAGTTCTTTCGTTTGGATATTATAATGCGGCAAGCTATAGCATATTTGCCGCGGTTGTTTATGCGTATGAGCCAGCCGGCATGGGTGGTATTGAAATGCTGGGCTTTGCGGTTGCGGGCTTTGGCGATAGCAGCGGCCTCCGCGCCCCTAGATTAACCCACAACAACCAAACCGTCCTGCGCGAATTCGTAACCGACTACACCTCCCCGATCTTCAACATCCTTATGGAGTTTGAAAGCGGGAGAGACGGCCTAACATTCCGCTTTACCTATGCCCACCACCGCAGAAACTCGGCCGTAATCTATGGCATAACACGCGGAGCAGGCGCGCTAATACAGCAACACACCTACGAAAACCTAAATAACACAATGCAGGGGCTAGGCTCTTCGCACACCTTGGCAAGGCCTGTTTTTGACAGCGAGGGCTATCGCACAGGAGAGTTTACCATTAGCATAGTAAAACTTTTCTACCACACAGATAGACTAAACACAACCAACTTCCTAACAGGCAACACCTCCCGCCAGGTAGAATCATATCAGCAATACGACAGCTGGGGCTTGCCCCTGGGAGATTCAAACTCCGACCCCAGAGGCAATAGCGGCAACAACACCAACCAAGCAACCATACGCTTTGGCGCACGCCAGCTAAACCTAGCAACAAACTTCCAAGGCTTTATGTATGACCAAGTGCTAG
>Ga0209755_10000572_pt1 | contig 66117 bp, 57 predicted proteins | sample TergutCo191P1_FD_187301 | JGI IMG/M metagenome (GOLD analysis project Ga0209755, IMG submission 187301) | Cornitermes sp. P1 segment gut microbial communities from Petit-Saut dam, French Guiana - Co191P1 (SPAdes) (version 2) | ecosystem: Host-associated > Arthropoda: Insects > Digestive system...
ACCTACCCATTATCGAGGGGGCATTAGACGCGGCGATAAAAGTTGACAAGGCAGGGGCGAAGTAAAAAATGTTACCCTGCCTTTTATTTTTATAAGGCTATCACGGCATAAAATCGCGGTAGCTTTTTACGCTTGAAACCAAGCGTTATTTTTTTGCCAAAAATTCTGTAGCACCTTGCCAAAATGTCTGTTTTGGGGTGAGTAGTATATAAGGGAAAGCAAACACGCAAGCATAGGCAAGTGGTAGACTCGTTCATGTATTGCAGTTTAATTTTTGTTTCGGTTGTGATACTATTATTTCAACCGAAAAGCCTTGCTTTAGCGTTGTTGTACGCATGGGGTTTTAACGGAAACGTGCCTTTGTTTTGGTCTTTGATTGGTCTTTATAGTTACTTGAAACTGCGTAAATTTGCTTGCCAGTGCGTTGTGTTCCTATAACGAAACCCTGTAATAATGCGAGTTCGTGGCACTTGCTAAATGTTAAAGAACGATAACACTTTTTTACCATACCAAATGACAGAGTTAAGCACTTGCCGCCACCGCAACAGATATGATATTATGTTTTCAACATAACAGAAGGGTGGGTGTAATCATGCTTAAGAGTATGAAGATTAAAGCAAAATTAGCCCTTGGCTTTGCCCTAGTACTTATAATAACCATATTTATCGCCGTATTTGCCATACTTGATTTGCGGACAATTGCCGGTGACTATGATTACATACTACGTTATCCCAATGAGCGTGTCAGCATCATGCAAAGTATGTCCTCACAAATTGTGAACTTGCGGCGGCTTTCCATGTCCATGGCCTACCAGCACGGTGCTGAGAATATGCCGGCCGTGCGTTCGTTGCATACGGAGTCACAAGCTTCTCAAGAATTACTAATGGATTATATAGACCGCTTCCGGGGCAGCGTACTGGCGGACCCCAACTTTGACGACTACACTCGTACAAGCCGCCTGGAGGATGCCGACAATCTTGAAGTGCTCGTTAATCGCTACTTTGATATAATTATCGACCCCATATTCGCCGCGGCCACGGATAATAACCCGACTGCTATCGCCAATGTGCTGGGCATGTCTGCGGCTTTCCATGGGAACATAACCGCCCAATACACCCTTATGCGGGACCAAGCCATGGAGGTAATTTACGGCGTAGCCGACGAATTGGCCACCACCGCCAATAACACCATGATTCTTCTTATTGTGCTTGCCGTTGTCGGTGTAATTCTGGGCATCGTTATCGCAATGATTATTTCCCAAGTAATTACCAAGCCTATCCAAGATATAGTTACCGTACTGGACGAGGTTTCTAACGGCAACTTTAACGTTAATATCCGCACCGATGCCAAGGATGAAACAGGAGTGCTCGCCCAAAGCACAAAGAAGCTTGTGGGTAATTTAACGACCTTAATAAATGATATGGACCAAATGTCCCAAGAGCATGAAAATGGGGATATTGAAGCTTTCATCAATGAAAACAGCTACATAGGCCAGTACAAGCTGGTAGCGGAAAAAATCAACCGCATGGTGTCCGCCCATATCGACACGATGAGGGAAGTTGTAGGAGTCTTCTCCGACATCGCAAGCGGTAGCTTTGACGCTGATATAGCCCAACTTCCCGGCAAAAAGGCTTTCCTTAACGAGGCTATTAACTCCATGCGGGCTCAAATCAAAAATGTTGCCGGTGAAATTGATGGCATGATAGAAGCGGCTGCGATAAAAGGCAATTTGGCTTTCCACATCGACAAAAGCCGTTACAGCGGCGATTGGAGTAAAATCATGGACGGCCTGAACAAGATTGCAGAAGCCGTTAATGCGCCCGTTGTGGAAATTCGTAATGTAATGGACCGCCTGTCCGAGGGGCTTTTTGACTTGAAAGTAAACGGAAACTACGCCGGCGATTTTGCAGCCATTCGCGATTCGGTCAACGAAACCATTGATACCCTGTCGGGTTATGTCATTGAAATGTCGCAGGCTTTATCGACAGTATCAAGCGGTGACCTAACCCGCTCCATCCACCGGGAATACGTTGGTGAGTTTGCGTTAATTAAAGATTCAATTAATAACATAGTTTCCACCCTTAATAAAACCATGTCGGAGATTTCAGCGGCGTCCGCCCAAGTGATGTCGGGTTCCAGACAAATTGCAAACAGCAGCATGGAGCTGGCCAACGGTGCTCAAACTCAGGCTTCCTCTGTCCAAGAGCTTAATGCCTCAATTGATATAATCAGCACGCAAACCCGTCAAAACGCCGAAAACGCCACCGAGGCAAACGGCCTTTCCTCAAGGTCAACGGAAAACGCCAAGAGCGGCAACGAGGCCATGAAGCAGATGTTGGACGCAATGTTGCAGATAAAGGAATCCTCAAGCAATATTTCCCGTATAATCAAGGTCATTCAAGATATTGCTTTCCAAACCAACTTGCTTTCCCTTAACGCAGCCGTGGAAGCGGCCCGTGCTGGCGAACACGGGAGGGGCTTCAGTGTTGTTGCCGAAGAAGTACGCAATTTAGCGAACCGTAGCCAAATGGCCGCCACCGAAACCACAGCTTTAATAGAAAGCTCCATAACCCGCGTAGAAACAGGCTCCGGTATCGCCGAAACTACTTCCGAATCCTTGGATACCATAGTCAAAAACGCAGGTGAGGTATCTGCCATAATAAACAACATCTCAAGAGCCTCGCTGGAGCAAGCAGAAGCCGTTTCACAGGTAAGCGACGGGCTTGCGCAAATTTCCAAAATAGTGCAAAGCAACTCGGCTGTATCGGAAGAGGCCGCCGCCGCCGCGGAGGAGCTTAGCTCGCAGGCAGAGCTGTTACAGCAGCTTGTATCGGTGTTTAAGCTATAAAAGGGGAGTGGCCCAAGCGCGTTGGTGAGGGGGCCACTCTCTGCAAAAAATTTAGGGGATATCCAACACAATCTTACGCAATACAGATAAAATTTCACTAACGGCGTTATTCATGTCTGTAAAAGACTTTTCCAGCACATAGTCCGCGTAATGCCGCACGCGCACATGACTTGGCGGCAGATGGATATTATCGCGGATGCGCACGGGCGGGAGTTTTTTCATGTTGTCGCCATCCGGTGTTTTAAGCTCCTCGCGGAGCTTTTTTATTTTGCCCAGCAAGTCATACTCAAGGCACATGGGCACCATGTTTTCGTGAAATTCTATGGCGATAATATCTTGCTCGTGGCGTTCGCCTAGGATTATAAAGCGCAGGTATGTGTTGATGTCCGGTGGATTTTTGTCAAACTGTGCCAGCACATGCTCGCGACTTTCGCGGATGTGAGGCAGGCTTTCCGCAATCCAAGTGGCTTTGTCCTTTTCACCGGTTTTAAAATACATAAAACTCAGCGCGGCGCGGGCTGTGTGACGCAGCTTTTCGCCGGGACTGCCCGCAAGGGCCTTTTCGCATAGGCTTATGGCTTGGCGCAGCTTGGCCGGGTCATCGCTTAGGGCCAGGGCCATTCCCAGCTCTGTCATAAAGCTTTCGTCATTGGGATAGGTTTTCAACGATTCTGAGAAAACCGTCTCGGCGGCGGCGTAATCCTCCAGCCTCAAAAATTCATGCCCTTTTTTGAATATGGCGGTTCGCACCTGCGCGTCGTTGATTTTGTCCATCCCGATGATTTCGTCTACGCTGACCTTGTACAAATTCGCAAGGACAGGCAGCAGCGTGATATCCGGATAGGTGTCGCCGCGCTCCCATTTGCTTACGCTTTGCGGCGATACGTTTAAGATTTCCGCCGCTTCCTCTTGGGTAAAGCCCTTGCCTTTTCGCAACGCTTTTAAATTTTCCGCAATGTACATAGTAATGCCCTCCTTTATATAGCAATTGTATCAGCAGTTTACCGGCCTCGCCATAACGCATTATGTGAGATATTTTCAACCCTTGGGCGAATTTATAGCGTGAGGAGTATGCCACAAACAGCTATTGTACATAGTCTTCAATCGCGGTATAATCAGTGACGGCGTCGAGTGTGGCTACAAATGGCGCGAAAGAAAAAGGAGACTTTTATGCTGGGAACAGATATTGGCATTGATTTAGGTACGGCATCTGTATTAGTATATATACGCGGTCAGGGCACGGTTCTGAAAGAGCCCTCCGTAGTGGCCATAGACAAGAATACCGACAAGATTCTTGCGGTGGGAGAGGAAGCGCGCAGTATGCTGGGGCGTACCCCCGGGAACATCGTGGCTATCCGTCCTATGCGCGAGGGAGTCATTTCCGACTATCACATAACGGAAAAAATGCTAAAATATTTTATAAATAAAGCGGTGGGCCGTCCGCTGATGAGGAAGCCACGGATAGCGATTTGCGTCCCCTCCAATGTTACGGAGGTGGAACGCCGTGCGGTAAAAGACGCCGCCGACAGAGCCGGGGCGCGACAGGTCTTTGTAATTGAGGAGCCGATTGCCGCCGCTATAGGCGCGGGGATTGACATTGCGCGGGCATGTGGCAGCATGGTTGTGGATATTGGTGGAGGCACAACGGACGTTGCTGTAATTTCTCTTGGCGGAACGGTGGTAAGTAATTCCATAAAAACCGCAGGGGACAATTTTGACGAGGCAATCATCCGGTACATGAGAAAGAAGCACAACGTTTTAATCGGGGAGCGTACGGCGGAAGACCTGAAAATCAATGTGGGCACAGCCTACCCCCGCCCGGCATCTGTGAGCATGGACGTGCGCGGCCGAAACTTGGTAACGGGTCTGCCCAAGAACATCTCGATTACGTCCGAGGAAATGCAGGAAGCCTTGTACGAGTCCGTGGCCACGGTGGTGGAAGCCGTCCACACCGTTCTGGAAAAAACCCCGCCGGAGCTGGCCTCCGACATTGCCGACCGGGGCATAGTAATGACCGGCGGCGGTTCGCTTTTATACGGGCTGGACAAGTTGCTGCGCGAACGCACGGGAATCAACACAATTATCGCCGAAGAAGCGGTATCCTGCGTGGCCATAGGCACTGGAAAATATATAGAATATATATCCATGGGAAAAATTAATCCATTAGACTATAGGAATTCGAGATAATAGCCGATAATAATCAGAGGGGGAATTTTACAATGATAAGAGGCCTATACACCTCCGCACTGGGAATGATTACCCAAATGCAAAGAATGGACATTGTAACCAACAACATAGCAAACGTAAACACTACGGCGTACAAGCGTGACCACGTTGTATCCCACGCCTTTTCCGACCAATTTCTTTACCGGTTAAACGACCCGGGAATAAGAATGTTTCGCAACCAGCTTCAATGGCCGGTGGGGCGAATCAATCCCGGCGTTTTTGTGGACGATGTATTTACGGCGTTCACCCAAGGTGCGCTTGAGCAAACGGTCAATAGCTTAGACATCGCAATCTTCGGCCAAGGATTCTTTACCGTCAACGTAAACGGCGAGGAGCTCTTCACCAGAGACGGCTCATTCACTCTTTTCGAAGGAATTTTAATGACCGCAACGGGTGGCCGTGTGCAGGGACAAAACGGAGACATTATTCTGCCAAATGGCTACATAGTAATCGACGAGCAGGGGCGAATCTTTGTCAACGACGAGTATCAGGACACTTTGCGCATGACCATGTTTACCGACCTGCACAGCCTGAGAAAGCTACACGACAACTTCTTTAGAATTACCGAGCACTCCGAGGTAATGCCCTTTACGGGCACGCTTCAGCAAGGCTTTCTGGAGGGCTCTAATGTAAATATAGTAGCAGAAATGGTACAAATGATTACCCTGTCCCGGGCTTATGAAACAAACGCCCGCATGATAACCATTCAAGACGGCACGTTGCAGCACGCTGTAAACGACATCGCCCGCCGCTAACGCGGAGTAGCACCGATTAAATGTATTTCAATGCCATATGTACGTCTCGCGGCCGGATTGGCTGCGTAAAACTTCCTATGTAGAAAGTAGTGTGATTTATATGATGAGGTCACTCTGGACTTCCGCCTCCGGCATGTCTGCTCAAATGCTTAAAATTGATACCGTTACTAATAACATGGCCAACGTAAACACCACGGGCTTCAAGCGCGAACGACTGGAATTCAAGACCCTTTTGTATGAAACTATGCAGCGCGCCAATATGGACCCGGTCAACCAAACGGGCCGCCCCGTTAATTTGCAAGTGGGGCACGGTGTGCGCTCTGCCGGAACAACCCGCATATTCACCCAAGGCGCGTTCCAGCGCACAGACAGGCAGATGGATTTTGCCATTGAGGGCTCGGGATTCTTCCAAATCCGCCGCGATTTTGATGAGTATTTCTACACCCGCGACGGGTCTTTCCAGCTTATGCCCCTTGATGACGGCACTTTGATGATCACCACCTCTGCCGGCTTTCCGGTAATTGATGTTGACGGCGGGGAAATCATCATCCCGGAAGGTTTTACAATGCAGGATATTACCGTAAGCGATATGGGTATGATTTTTGCCAGAACCCCTGACGGCTTAATCGAAGATTTAGGCTTCCAAATCCGTCTTGTGCAATTCCCCAACCCCAACGGCATGGAAGCTATCGGCGGCAACCTTTTTGCGGAAACCGTTGCCTCTGGCGCGCCTCTTTTTGAGGCCGATGGGGAAGTAGGCTCGTTAAGCCGCTTGGTTCAAAGCCATCTTGAAATGTCCAATGTGCAAATCGCCGAGGAAATGATAGGCCTTATCCTTGCCCAGCGCGCATTCGATACCAACTCACGGGGCATCACAACCTCCGATGAAATGCTACAAACCGCAAATCAGCTTAAGAGATAGGGGGTAATTATATATGGATGTTTCAGGTATAATTTCAACCGCCGGGACTCAGCTCACCGCGTTGCAACATGCGCAGCGTGACGGAGAGCTGGCACATTTCCAAGGCATTATGGAATCCATATTAAACGAAAGGGATAACCCCGACGGCCCGGACCGCGCGCAGATTCGCCAAGCCGCGGAAATGTTTGAGGCATACTTCCTTCAAATGATGTTCCGTGAAATGCGCCGCACCAATTTTAATGAAAACGGCATCATCCCCAGAAGCAACGCCGAGCAAATTTTTACAGACATGATGGACGAAACCATTTCTGACCAAGCCGCCGCACAGGGGGGCTTCGGGCTGGCCGATATGATTTACAAGCAAATGACACGCCGTTTATATGAAAATTAATAAAATAAAGTTTAACGAAAAAAATGTGCCCTCTGAGGGCACATTTTAATGGGTAGGCGCGTCATCAATATCGCCTGTTTCTAAAAGAGGTGTTTAAATTTCACCGAACAAGTTATAAATAAGCATTAGCCTTTCTTTGTCTTTACTTTCGTACAGTGCGACTAAACTTAGCCCGTCACCATTGTCAGGAAATTGCCGGCCAATGCCTGAATATCCATGGGAAACCTCAAAGTCCAAATCAGCTTTTTCAAGTAAAAGGGCTTTTATTTTTTCATCAGACAGCAAATTTATTTTAATCTTTCATAGTCGCTACATCCGTAAGATTTTTTACGCCATCATCAGATATAAATAATAATCAACCCAACCGCCCTTGCGCTTTCGTCTTTGCCGCAAAGACGTATAGCTCGTTGCAAAATAAGTCTATCAAAAATTTTTCATCGTGCCGTTTGTTGTAGCAACTTACGCATCAGACCATATTGTCATTATATGGTGATAGTGGTAAAATATAAAGAGATTTGATGAATGAGCGAGGAATACCCTGAAAAACAAAAAATTCGCATTGAATGGCAAAGAGAGAACCCGAAAAGGCGCGTGAAAAGGATTATGCTTTCCAGTTATTTGAAATACGCCCGCTAAACTTCCTTATTAAACCATTGAAGCATGTCGCGATAGAAAAGACCGTAAAAACCTATTTTAAAATTGCGGGGCTTTGGTCGGGGGAGTTTTCCTATACCGTTGGGCGTGATACGTTCAAGGTAAAGGTTAAGGATATTTTGTATATTGAAATCCGCGACAGGAAATGTATTCTTTATCCTGTTAATGGCGGTGCGGTTGAATTTTACGGGTCGTTAAAAGAGATATATCACGAGCAGTTAAGAAGATACGATTTTCTTTTTATCCATGCGTCCTATGTAGTCAACTTTGATTATATTTCTGCGATAAGCTATAGCCAACTTTTTTTGGCGGAGAGCGCGACACCCCTACCCATCAGTCAAGGCAGAAGAAATGAAATACGAGAAAGATACTATACGATAATGAAGCGGCGGAGGGTATGAAATTATGAGCAGTATAGTTATAACGGTTATTACAATATTGCTGCTACTTCTATACACAGAAAGAATGACGGGCGTATTTTTCAATGAACGGCAAACTACTCTACCTATCATGTTGCTTACATTCGCTATTGTTTTCACATTGTTGATGCTTCCATTTTTGATTTTTAGCCACCATACGCCCGAACCGCATATTGCCGTTACAACGGATATAGTCATCACGTTTGCAGGTTTCTATATAATCTTACTCAATTACAAATCCTCTATTGTGAAAAGAATTGTTGCGGCACTATCCATTTATGCAATATTTGCTTTGGCGAGTTTGGCGGCAGGGGTTTTTAGCGGGTTTATTTACGTAAGCAATCTCACCGTTGCTGAAGATTTTAAGGCAGTTATGGTTTTTTTGCTAACGCCGCTATTTGCAATTTTGGCGGCAGCGTTGTTGCGGGGTTTCATAAATATTAAAAGAAATACAGTTACCAAGCCTACGGTGATAATCACCATTGCAATGGTATTGCTTGCAATATTTTTTAGCTTCTTTTTCCTGTTATTGGCTTACGCGGATAGGGCAGATTTAATACAGGCTTATATGCTGATATATGCCCTTGCTACACCTATAGGCTTTATCGTTTTATTCTTCTTTTTGTTTGACACGCTAACAAAAAAGCATGAGGATAATCTAAAATCGGCACGGCAAGCGCAAGAAAAGGAATATTATTTTAACCAATGCCAACTCATGCAAGAATCGGTAGAAAACATAAAATCCATGCGCCATGATATGAAATTACACTTAGCAACCGCGAGGGATTTTATTTCAACCGACAAGACAGGTGAAGCGACCGCCTACCTCAACGGTTTACTTGGCGATATAGAAGAAAGCGGAGCATACAGCAACACAAAAAACACAGCCTTTGACAGCATTATCAATTTTAAGCTGAACAACGCCAAACAAGAAAACATCAAATTAGATATACGCCTCTTAATCCCCCCGTCGTTAAATATCGAAGTAGCCGACATTATAACAATTATCGGCAACCTCTTAGACAACGCCCTTGACGGGGTTTCAAAAGTCGAGGATAAGAAAATAAAATTGGATATTGAATACAGCAGGGAAAGCCTGTTTATTCAACTGGAGAATACCTTTGACGGCGTGGTTAAGTATGATAACAAACGCATAGCTACGCGGAAAAACGGCGGCGAACACGGTCACGGCTTAAAAAATATCCGCAAATCTGTGGAAAAGTACAACGGACATATAGACATCACCCATGATGAAAATGTTTTCTCGGTGGGGGTGCTTCTGTATGTGGACGATATGTAAACACTTAACCATAACAAAAAAGAGGCATGAGAATGATTTTTCATACACTACCATGAACGCTTGCTATGTGATATACTATGTCTTAGATTTTATCAGAGTTGATTTCGGAAGGGGATATATCAATGGTTGTGAGCACCAAAATAACCAAGAATCAGATAAAAGAAGGCGTTATTGAGAATTTGAGGACGGCATACCGCAAAACAATAGCCACAGCAAGCAACACGCAGATATACAACGCGCTGGCGATGACGATAAAAGACGTGGTGTCGGACAACTGGATTGCGACCCATGACTATTTTGAAAAATCCGACGTAAAAACGGTTTACTACTTATCAATGGAATTTCTGATGGGAAGGTTTATGGGCAATGCGATTTTGAACTTATCCCTTACGGAAACTGTCTCGGAAGCATTGGATGAGCTGGGAATAGATATGAACCTGGCGGAAAATTCCGAGCCGGACCCGGGCCTTGGCAACGGCGGCCTGGGGCGTCTGGCGGCATGTTTTTTAGATTCGCTTTCGACGATGGGATATCCGGCATACGGCTGCGGGATTCGCTATCACTACGGGATTTTCGAGCAGCATATAGAGGACGGCTACCAGGTGGAAAAGCCGGACAACTGGCTTCAGCATGGCGACCCATGGGGAGTGCGCCGGGATGAGTACGCCAAGGAAATTAAATTCGGCGGGCGCGTGACCGCCATTAAGGACGAAAGCGGCGAATACCATTTTGACATTGAGGATTATCAAAGCGTAATGGCCGTGCCCTACGATTATCCCGTGGTGGGCTATAATACAAAAATGGTGAACACTCTGCGCCTGTGGGACGCGGAGCCCGTAAACCGTTTTGATTTGCAGTCATTTAACCAAGGACAATACGAACGCGCCGTGGAAGAGCAAAACCTTGCGCGGCAGCTGGCTTCGGTGCTTTATCCGGCGGATGAACATGTCTCCGGTAAGGAGCTGCGCCTGCGCCAGCAATATTTCTTCATTTCCGCGACTATTCAGCGTGTTTTGCAGCAGTTCGAGGACAGGCACGGCCGAAATTTTGAAAAACTGCCTGACTATGTGCAGTTCCAGCTTAATGACACCCATCCGTCTTTGACCATTGCGGAGCTTATGCGGGTTTTACTTGATGTATACTTTTTGCCTTGGGATAAGGCTTGGGAAATCACCCGCGCCACCTGTGCCTACACAAACCATACGATTATGAGCGAGGCACTGGAAAAATGGCCGGTAGAGCTGTTTAGCCGCCTGCTGCCCCGGGTATATATGATTGTGGATGAAATTAACCGCCGCTTCTGCGGCAACTTGGTGGAATGGTACGGCAACGACCCGGAGCGCATCCGAAGTATGGCAATCTGTGCCGATGGGCAGGTGCGTATGGCGCATTTGGCCATTGTAGGAAGCCATAGCGTCAACGGCGTGGCGGCCATTCACACCAATATTCTCAAGAAAATCGAATTGAAAAATTTTAATGAAATTTATCCAGAGAAATTTAACAATAAAACCAACGGCATCACACCCCGCCGCTGGCTGGCAAAATGCAATCCCGGCTTGGCGAAGCTAATCACATCAAAAATCGGCAATGAGTGGGTTGTGGATTTGGGCCAGCTGGCAAAGCTTAAGCCCATGGCAAAGGACCCGACTTTCCAAGAGGATTTTATGGCCGTGAAGCGGCAGAACAAGGTTCTGCTGTCTAACCAGTTCCGCGCGGAACAGGGCATCGGCATTGACCCGGATTCTATTTTTGACATTCAGGTCAAGCGTCTGCATGAATACAAGCGGCAGCTGCTGAACGTCTTCCATATTATTAATCTGTATAATACAATCAAAATGAACCCCGGCTTGGATATTTGGCCGCGGACATTTATATTTGCGGCCAAAGCGGCGGCCAGCTATCACCGCGCCAAGCTGATTATCAAATTAATCAATTCCGTAGCCAATTTGGTGAATAACGACCCGCAAATCGACGGACGCCTCAAGGTGCTATTCCTTCCGAATTATAGGGTGAGTATGGCTGAGCAGCTGATTCCCGCCTGCGACGTCAGCGAGCAGATTTCCACCGCAGGCAAGGAGGCCAGCGGCACCGGCAACATGAAATTTATGCTAAACGGCGCGGTAACAATCGGCACCCTCGACGGCGCGAATGTGGAAATGCTTGAGGAAGTGGGCAAGGAGAATATTTTCATTTTCGGCATGACCGCCGAGCAGGTTCATTCCCTGACGGTTTCCGGCAATTACGCGCCATGGGATTTGTATAACATGGATTTTAACATCCGCAATGTGCTGACCACTCTGATTAACGGCTCTCTTGACACAAATCACGACCTCTTCCGTGAGCTTTACGACGCCATGCTTAACGGCTATGGCGGCACGCGGCCGGACGAATATTACGTTTTACGGGATTTTGCCGCATATAAGGCCGCTCAGGCCGATGTGGACAAAGCCTACAAGGACCCAAAACGCTGGGCTGAAATGGCTATCTTAAACACCGCCTGCGCGGGCAAATTCTCCAGCGACCGCACCATTGCTGAATATGCAAATGAAATTTGGCGGCTTAAGCCAGTTGAAATCAGATGAACAGGCAGCTTAAAGCGGTTTTGGTGGGGTTTATTGCCACGCTGCTGGTGATTACCGGGCTTGTTTTGCTGGTATGGCTGGTGGTTTTGCCCCGGGTGCGCGATATTTCCCTTCCGGGTCTGGATAGAATCGGCACCAGTCGCCAAATTGTGGATTTTCACACACATTTTAACCTTGACCCAACCATTCCCCAATCAATTCTGGACGGTCAGCGTATTAGGTATATGCCGCCCCCGCGGGTGGAATATCGCGGCGGGACATTTAATGTCTACCTTCGTTTGGACTTTCTGCGGGAGCATATCGACCCGTTTATGTTCTGGGATGCGGGTGCGGAGGTGCTTTTCGTATCTACCCGCTACGAAATGCTGGAGTTTACACCAGACAGTTACCGTTTTCTCATAAATGAGGGTTCGCACCTTCTGGACACGCCTATCCGGCGCGCAAATGAAATGGTTTACGTCCCGGCGGATTTGTTGCATCAGCTTTACCCCCTGACCATAGAGTTTTTTGAGGAATACAATATGGTGGTTATTACCTCCGCCGATAAGCAGCAAACCGTGGCCACCGTCGCCGTTAGTCGTGCCGACGTGCGCTATTGGGCCGGGGGGCGGGCTCCCATCACAGCCCAGCCGACTCAGGGAACGCAGCTTCTGTTGTTCCCCAGCGATGACGACGGCGAATTTGTGCGAGTGCGCACCCCCCTTGGCCTGCTGGGATATGTGCTGCGCTCTGATTTGGAAAACATAACCACCGGATACCCCCGCCTGAATCGCGCCCCTGTTTTGGACGATTGGATAGATAACTGGCAGCCCCATCCGCCGAACTGGCCCGAGGGCGTGGCAATTAACATGGTGTGGGAAATGATTTACTTCGTGGAAGCTCATCCCCATCGTATGCAACACCCGCTTCATCCTGGCCTGACGGTTATTTCGCCTCAGTGGTTTCGTATTAACCCCGAGGGCACTCATTTGGATTCCGTCGCCAGCCGCGAATTTGTGGATTGGGCCCATGAGCAAAACACGCTGGTTTGGCCGCTGGTTTTTGACGTGAACAACGACCGTGCCCGCGAATTCCTGTTTAACCGGGAGCACCGCCGCTACGCCATAAATCAGCTTCTGCGCTACGCGGATATTTTAAACTTTGACGGAATCAACATCGACTTCGAACATCTGACAGCCTCACAAGGGCCGTATAAAATTCAGTTTCTGCGGGAGCTGGCTATTCCGGCGCGGGAGCGCGGCTTGGTTCTTTCCGCCGCCGTGAAGATCCCCCTGCCTGACACCACGTTTTATCGCCGTGATTTAATTGCCCTCACCCTCGATTTCGTACAGGTCATGACCTATGACGAGCATTGGGGGCCCGCCGCCGGAGTCGGCCCAAATGCCTCCTTACCTTGGGTTCAGTGGGGGGTAAATAATACGCTAAACGGCATTTACCCCGAACGCGGGGTTCCTGCCAGCCAGCTGATTATGGGCCTGCCGTTTTATAATCGTAAGTGGCGGGTGGTGCAAAGCGACGGTTCCATAACTCAACGAGCTTTGCCCATGGCCTACACCCGGCAGTTTTTCGAAAACCGCAACGTCGATTGGGTATGGGACCCCAACTACGGCTCTTATTTCGGGGAAGTGGGCGACATTGAGGACGGCGAAGCAGTGTTTTACCGCGTATGGCTGGAATGTCCGCGTTCGATTCGCGCCAAAATGCAAATCGTCCTCGCACACGATTTAGCCGGCGTCGCAAGCTGGAGCAGAGGCTTTGAAGTGCCCGAGGTTTGGGATGTTATTAGTCACTATTTAAGTTAAGAATTGAGAACAAAGAAAGGTGATTTGCATGAAAATCGACTCTAAGATGAAGTACTTGGTATTCCTTGGTTTGGCCGTGGCCGTGGCCGCCGCTGTGATTCCGCTTATTGTGCTGTTCGTGCGGGGTATCGACGGAGGCGATTTTGGTCTGGGATTAGGAATTGCCGCTGCGGTGGTAGTTGCCGGATTTATTATTCTGGCGGCGCGAAGGTCGAATTACGCCCAAGAGATTGCCAAGGACGCGCGTTATTTAAGCGCGGCGGCTTCGGCCATGGCAGAGGGTAATTTTAATGCGAATTTGCGCGCATCCGTTGACGCAGACGAGCTGGGACTGATTGAGTCTTCGCTGGCACAGCTGGCGCAGGTTCAGAAGGAATTGATAATGGACGTGGAGGCCCTGGCCAAGCACCATACTCAGGGTGACACGGGTGTTTTTATTGACGAGAATCTATACCAGGGCGATTATCGCAACCTGGTAGAGCGCGTCAACACAACGATAACCGAGCATGTGAAAAAGGCTAAATCAGGCGTGGACTCTGACGAGCTTCGCGAGGGGCTGAGTGCTTTCGGCGAGGAGCTTCGATTGGCAAGCGAGGCGGCGCGACGCGGGGAATTTTCCCATGGAGTGGACATGTCCGCCCATACAGGCCACTGGCGCGCGCTGGCGGAAGAGCTGAACGCATTATTTGCGGCGATGATAAAGACGATGGAGCAAAACGCAAAAAATCAAGCCGCCCGGGCCGAGGAAAACGCAAAGGCTGCCGCTCAAGCCGCGTTTAAAGCAGATACCCCAAATACACAGAGCTCATCAAAGGATACGGAACGCCTCCAATTAATTGAGAGCGAGCTGCGCCATATCACCTCGTCAATCGACGGCAGCACCACGCAGATTATAGGAAGCAGCAGTCGTGTTTTTCAAGACGTAGGCCAATTACAAAGCTTGGCCTCCGATTTGAATGTGGCTTTGGCAGAAGTCAGCGGCCAAGCAGAGCAAGCCGCTGACGGCGCGGACCGTGCCGCCGGCCTGGCTTCGGATGCCGTTGAAAACGCCGGAGTCGGCCAAAAAGAAATGGGCAACATGTTGGAGGCCATAGAGGGTATTCGCGAATCATCCGAAAACATTTCTCGCATAATCAAAGTCATAGACGATATTGCCATGCAGACAAATCTGCTGGCCCTTAACGCCGCCGTTGAAGCGGCCCGGGCCGGGGTTCACGGCAAGGGCTTCGCGGTTGTGGCCGAAGAGGTGCGCAGCTTGGCTACCAAGAGCAAGCAGGCCGCCAACCAGACCACCGAGCTGATTGTCGAATCCATGGAAAAAGTAACCCGGGGTACCGCCACCGCAAAAAATACCGCTTCCGCGCTGGAGCGTGTGGTAAGCGACGTACGTGAAATCAACCAAATAGTGGGCGGAATAGCCCAAGTGGCCGGAGGCCAGCACACCGCAATCGCCAAGGCCGCCGAAAGCACAAGCCGAATGGCCGGACAAGATTCCATAGCTGCTATAGACGACATAACCGCCGCCGCCGAAGCACTGGAAGACCAAACCGGCGCATTAAGAAAGCTCGCTTCCGGCGACGGAACATACACCAGGCCAATCTCAAAACAGATTGCGTCTAAGCCGCTTGCCCCGAAACCTGTTGTGAAACCAACTCCACCGCCCGCGCCTCCGAAACCCCTTGCAAAATCAACTCCACCACCTGCGCCTCCGAAACCCCTTGCAAAATCAACTCCACCACCTGCGCCTCCGAAACCCCTTGCAAAATCAACTCCACCACCTGTGCCCTCGAAACCTCTTGCAAAACCAATTCCTTCCGCTCCGGTTCCGGAGACGCCCAAGTCTGCGATGCCCACTTACACACCGCCGCCATTGCCAAAAGCCGTTGAACCCGCAGCCACGCAGCCCACGCAACCAAAACCGGCACCGCTTCCGACATCTAAACCCGCACTGGCCCAACCTGCGGCAAAACCAGCCGCCACACCTCCGCCAAAACCAACTCTGGCTCCAAAACCAGTCACTACACCTACTCCGAAGCCGGCAGCAACACCTATGCCAAAACCAACCCCGGCCCCTACTCCGAAGCCGGTCACTGCCCCCACTCCGAAGCCGGCAGCAACACCTACGCCAAAACCAACCCCGGCTACTACGGTAACGCCCAAGCCCGCATCAAACCCAACACCGCCACTTGCATCTCCGGGGCTTGCACAAAGGGCAAAACCAAAACCCGCGCCTGACCTCATATCAAAATCAATAAAAGTGAATGCTCCCTCCGGCGCGCACGAATACGACCGCAACGACCTAGGCAAGTATTAACAGGAAGAAGAGACTGTCTCGCTAAGAGAACCGGGTATCAGCGGTGCGCTGGGCCCGGTTCTCTTAGCGAGACAGCCCCTTTTTTAGCACTTGTGTTATCAAGGTAATTTCTAAAAAGTGTATTAACATACCACCGACACAATATTTTTACTAAACATTGAAATATTTCCATGCTTATGACATAATACTAGTACAGAGCAGAGATGCTCCCGAACTCGCTTACCGTTAGCGAATATAAATTTACGGTTTGATTGGATACGCTTACCGCTATGCGTTATAAATTGGCGGTTTGACTGAATACGCCTACCGCAAGCGTGATAAATGTGCGGTTTGAAGAAAAGCCTCTTTGCTTTGTAGCAAGGGGCTTTTTTCGGGAAAAGGGATGTTTACAATGAAGCAATCGGGATTCTACAAGATGATACAGGTTTTCACTCTGTTTCTAAGGAACGGCATGAAAAATGGGCAACAGAGATAGACTGTCCAATATTGCGTGCTGATGGCACAAAGCCCATTTCTGAAAATGCAAAATGGATTTCGGAACAATATTTGCTAATGACCAAAAGTAATGAAGATTGAGGTGCAAAATGGATTACATAACAGCCGTCCAATTCGGCAAGGACACAATACTGACAGGCGTAAGCCACTTCGATTTAGCCCAAACCCTGGACAACGGCCAAGCCTTTCGCTGGAGTCGTTGCGAAGCGGAAAATGAAACCACAGCCGTCACTTACACGGGCATAGCCCACGGCCGCCGCCTCGATTTAACTTTTGCAGACTCTGCCCTAATCTTAAAAAATGTCCCATTGGACGAATTCGAATCCACTTGGAAAATCTATTTCGATTTCAGCCGAAGTTATGCCCAGCTACGCAACCATTTGTCCGAAAACGCTGCCATGACCCAGGCTCTGGAATTCTCCCCCGGCCTGCGCCTGATGCGGCAAGACCCATGGGAAACGCTGATTTCATTTATTCTAAGCCAAAACAGCAACATTCCGCGCATAAAAAAAATGATTTCCGCGCTGTGCGAAAACTTCGGCAAAACTTTGCCCTGCGGCGGACACGCTTTCCCGCCCCCGGAAATTTTGGCCACTCTCACCCCAAGCGACCTTGACCCGATAAAATCCGGCTACCGGGCCGCCTATGTAATAGACGCCGCCCGCCGCGCAACGGACGGCAGCGTCAACCCGTATACCCTTTGTGAAAAAACCTCCGACGAAATCCACGCCGCTCTGCTGCAAATCCACGGCGTAGGCCCAAAAGTGGCCGAATGCGTCCTTCTCTATGGCTTCGGCCGTATCGAACGCTTTCCGCTGGATATTTGGATGAAGCGCGTTATGTCAGCACTCTATCCCCACGGCTTCCCAAACGAAATCCTCCCCTACAGCGGAATCGCGCAGCAATTCCTGTTTCACTACGCTCGAACGAACAAGCTTTTTTAGGGAGTGGCCCAAGCGCGTTGGTAAAGGGGCGGAAAGGCGGGGAGTGAGTCGTGCGATTAGCGAAGTCGTGCGATTAGTGGCGCATGACAGGGCAAGTGTCACCGCTGGGCTTGTGAAGCAAGACCGGCACAGACACTGCCTTGTCAAAGTCAATCATCGTACGGCAAGCGTTAGCGCGACCACTCCCCGCCTCGTCACCCCTTTACCAAAGTGCTTGAACCACTCCTCTTTTTTATAGCAGTTTTGCTGTCGGTACGGAAAATTGGCTATGCATTGTAAGAGGTTCACTCATCGCTGTTGCTGCGCAACACGCTCATTCGTTCACCACAATGCATGTACGCCAATTTTCCGCACTGTTTCAAAAACTGCTTTAGCACAAAAAGAGCCATCTTCATGAGACGGCCCTTTTTTTGTGTTTTCATTAGTTTAAAGCATTACTTATTGAGATTTTTGTTGTTTTTGGTGCTGGTAGTGTTGTTCATGTCATCCGCAAAATCGGTTCTGTTAGTCGTATTGTTATTTGTATTTGCGTTTGTGGTGTTGGTTTTTTTATTGTCCATACCGTTTAACCTCCCTTCGCTCCCCGCCAGGGTTCGGCGGCGATGGTAAGTAACCGTAGATTTTGTCTACGATATCAGTATGGTTTGCAATTGAGATAATTATACATAAATAGAAAAAAATTTTTTTACCGCGCCGGAGGAAGCTCCGCAATCACGTCGGCCAGGGTTTGGGCGATGAGCCTTTGGGTGTCGGGGTCGGCAAGCCTTGTCGCCTCCTGAGGGTTGCTTATGAAGAGCAGCTCCAGCAGAGCCACGGGAATTTGAGAGCCGTTTAGTATACGAAACTGGCCGCCGTAATGAATTCCTCTGTCTTGGCTTTCCAGCGTATCCACGAGAGCTGTTTGCAAAGTGTACGCCAGCTCGCGGCTTCCGGGAGCTTGACCGTAAAGGGTTAGTGTTCCCCGGGAAAGACGGCTGGCAATATCCGCATTGCAATGAATGGATATAAAATAATCGCCTATTTTATTGGCCAGACGGTATCTGTAACTATTACCTATAAAAACGTCCGTTGTTCTGATGGGGAAAAGTAATACGCCGGGTTCGTCAAAAATCTCCAATAGAGTAAGGGTGATGGCAAGGTTTATTTCCGACTCGCTGGGCGCGCCGGGATTGGCCGAGGGCGCGCCCGTGTCGATGCCACCGTGGCCGGGGTCGATTACCACAATTGTATGATAGGCCTCGCGGGGGTCGATTATCTGTACATATCCCGGCCCGTAGCGGGCAAAGGCCCCCCGCCTGGTGCGTATAATTATTCTGTCGCCGTCTTGGGTAATTCCCATGGGTAAAATTCCCATCGTCATCAAAGGGAAGGGCCGTGGCGGCAGGTCGATGCCCTCAAGGGTGATTTCAAATATGTACCGGAAAAAATTATATGAAATATCTGTGACGCGCACCCCCTCCGGCAGAATAATTTTGTATTTAGCCGGGTCAAAAAACACCCCCGCGCCCCAATACATAGGAATCAGCGGCGGCAGAGCTTCCACCCGCTCATGAGAATCGCGCGAAAAAACGCCGTCCGCCTCGGGCGCGGTGAGTTCATCCTCAGCCACGGCCAAAGCGGGCACGGCGTACGCATTGTCAAAATTGCGGTCATAAAAAAACATCGCTGCGGCCAAAGCCACCGCAATGACACATAATATCGCCATTGCGGCCGCAATTTTCCCAAGCCTGCACATTATCCGGCCAGCGCGTCCTTGGCGGATTGCAGCCTTTGATTCCCCGGAAAGGCACTGAGGCCGATATCCAGCACACGTCTGGCGTCGTCTGTAAGGCCGTTGTAAAAGGAATTAAGCGACATCAGCAAATATTTTTCTGGCTCGTTAATTGGAAGCTCAAACAGCTTGGCTATTTTATCCGTGGCGATGGCGGCGTTGTTTGTAACCAGTGCCATCCGGGCTTCCTCCTCCAGCTTGAAGTATTGCAAAAGTCTTGCGTCAACCTCGCCGGGATATTTTTCGCAGAAAATTTTATAAAAGGTAAGCCCCAAACGTAGCGGATTTGTGGCATCAATAAGAGTCGCGCTTAAGCCCGCAGCCCGAACTGCCAGCGGTGCCTCATGCAAAATCAGCGAGTCTATAAAGGTTGCGACAATATGCTCTTTTTTGCTGTCACGGGTTTTTAGCTCCGAGGGTTTGCCCAAGGCTTCCTTGCACAGGTTCAGGAGATTCTTTTCCGTTTCGGCACGACGGCCGGTAAGCAACGCGCACTCAATAACTACGTCATCAAAAAACGACACGAATAAATCCACCACCTCCACATAGGATGGCATCGCGTCGATATCCTTTGGCGTAACAGAAGCCAAGGCTTTAAACATCTCGTCCAAACGGTCGTTGGCAATTTTTTTCAAATCAAGCGCGTTGGCTTTGGCGGAAACATAGACCTCGTTCTGCACGTCGTGGGACATTTGTAATCCTGCAATATTCATGTTATCTTCTCCTTTTAGATGGGGACTCTGCCCTTCGGGCGCGTAAATGCCCGGCGATAAGCAGCCCGGCGGATACCACGGCGAACAGAACCGCCGTTATTTGATTAAGAGGGATGCCGGTGTTTGCGAAAATCATTTGGTCGGTACGCAGGGCCTCTACGAAGAAGCGGATTACACCGTATCCCAAGAAATACAGCAGAAGAATTTCACCGCTAAATTTCTTATGAGGGCGATAGAAAATCAGCGCGACCATCAGAACAAAGTTGAAAGCGGCTTCGTACAAAAATGTGGGATGCACTTGAAGATAATCCACACCATAAGCGGTGACGACGGCGGTTTCCAGAAGCTCGGTGGTGATGTAATGGGCTTGGTCGAGGCGGATTCGCATGGCAAAAAGGCCATCGGAATAGCTTCCGAAAGCCTCGCGGTTAAAGAAATTTCCCCAGCGTCCGATGACCTGCCCAAGAAGCATACTGGGCGCGCCGGTGTCGGCGAGAACGGTGAAGGGGATGTTTTTGCGCACTCCGATAATTGTAGCCGCCAGAGCCGCGCCGATAATCCCGCCGTAAATGGCCAGCCCGCCACCGCGAATGTCAAAAAAAACGCGGATAAAATTCTGGCCGCTGTAGGAGTCCCAATTGAATATTAAATAGTAGAGACGCAGACCCAAAAACGCCATGGGCACACCAAGAAGCAGAAGGTCAAGATAATCCTCAACCTTCTGCCCGGATTTTTTTACATACCAAATGGCCAAAAAGTACGCGGAAACGATGCCGGTAATAATCGCAATCGCGTACAAAAAAATATTAACGGGAAAGCCCGGCGCGTAAATAATGGATAAATCCGGGTTGTCGCCAATAAGATAACGGGGCACGCTGTTTAGGCGCAAGCCCAGATTGGGAAACCAGATATCCGGCGCGTTGTATTGCATAAGTTATCCCATGCCTCCTTTGTCGGCATCACAAAACGGTTGGTGCAAAAATTCGCAGCCTATAGATTTACATCAATAGGCGCGTAGCCGTTTTCGTATTCGTCCTCTTCCTGATTAACGTCCTGCTGGGCCAGCCGCAGTTGTTCCTCCTGCATGGCTTGGCTGTCGCGATACAGCGCGTTTATTTCGGCGGCTATGGCGGTGTCCAAACGGGCAATGCCGCCGTTAAGGTTCGCCAAATGCCGCCCGTGGAAGCCATCCATCAGGCTGTAGGGCTCGGGATTATCAGAAATTGCGCCGGCTCCTCTTGCTACTACCCCCGCCATAGCGGTCATTTGGCCTAAAAGCTCCCTGGACTTTTCATGACGTGCTTTGGCTTCTTGATATGCCGCCTCGGCATTATTGTACCTGTCAATGTCGCCGACCCCAGCCGCAAGCTTTTCCCGATGCCCATTGAGATAGTCCCTTGCGTTATCCAGCTGTTGCCTGTCTTTTTCTGCCGCGTTGCGTGCGGCATTTACATCATCAACAAGCTGCGCAGCCGCTACAATTTCCCTGCCTTCGCGGATATCCGCCCACTGTTCCTGACGGGCTTGGGATGTGTCGTTCTCATTCTCAAGCATTGTGGCTTCCGCCTGCAAGCGGGCGCGGGTGCCGGAAAGACTGCGGATATTATCCATCCGCACACTAATCATTGTTAAGCTGCGTGTGGCTTCATTTTGAATGGCCTGCTCAAGCTCTTCCTCTGTTTGAGGCTCGGGTTGATTGGCTTCGGCGGCCTCACGCGCGCGAGCTTCTTGCTCGCGAAGCTGCTCCTCCAATTCAAGCTGTTGCCTTTGTGCCTCCCGCTCTATAGCTAATTCTTCCCGCTGTGCGCGGTTTCTATGAATTTGTTCGATTTGCTGGTTTGAAAATGAAAGGGAGCTGCGCATAGCGTCCAAACGCTTGGTTGCTTCTTGCTTTTCATCCTTGGTCATTAGCACCCTTTTTTGCACTTTCACGCCGCCAATTTCGACTGTTTGTTTCACGCCGTTGAGCTTCTCATACTCCAGCATGGCAATGCGGTCGCGCGTACTGTTCATTTGCTCGTTAAGCCGCTCGATTTGTTTGTTTTCCCTCAAACGGGTTGCCATTTCCCGCTCCCGCTCGGCCGCGCGCTGAAGCATGTGTCTTTGCCTAAGGGACGAGCCCGCACCCGTGCGTAAGGCCGCGCCATCAAAATTAGTGCTGTCGTTGTAATCGCTGTCAAGGGACGCAAAGGGCGACGCCGCAAAATTGTGAAATCCTATATTCATGCAAACCACCTCAATTTATTCATCGGAATTTTTAGGCAGTAACATAATACCGGTTTCCTCAAGCTGCGCAGGTGCCACGGTGTTTGGCGCGTGGGTCATGGGGCAAGAGGCGTCCTTTACTTTGGGGAAGAGAATGACCTCGCGCAGGGATTCCGCATCGGTCATAAGCATGATTACGCGGTCGAAACCCAAGGCGATGCCTCCATGGGGCGGAACGCCGTATTTTAGGGCTTCAAGGAAATAACCAAAACCCTCCTCCGCGCTTTCGGGCGTAAAACCCAGTGCGGCAAACATACGGTCTTGCATGGCTTTTTGGTGAATACGAATGCTTCCGCCGCCCAATTCAACACCGTTAAGCACCAAGTCATAGGCTCTGGCACGGGTTGCGGCGGGGTCGGCCTCCAGGAGGTGCAAATCTTCCTCCAGTGGCGAGGTAAAGGGATGATGCGCAGCGAAATACCGCTCATCCTCGGGGGAATATTCCAATAGCGGGAAATGCGTGACCCACAGGAATTCATATCCTTCGGGAATAATCTTCTTCCATTTTGCGGCGGCAAGACGCACCGCGCCAAGGGCTTCGAATACGATTGCGTTTGTATCCGCGCACAGGAAAATCAAATCCCCGGGCTTGCCACCGAATTTTTGGCAAATTTCTTTTAATTGCTCTTCGGAGAAAAATTTTTGCAGCGTAGACCTTACACTTCCGTCCTCAGCCAGAACAATCCACGCCAGCCCCTTGGCCTTGTGGGTGCGGGCAAGCTCCACAAAAGCGTCAATTTGCTTGCGTGGCATGGCGGAGCAGCCCGCCGCATTGATTCCGCGAACGCTTCCGCCGTTTTCCAGCGCGGAGGAAAACACCTGAAAATCGCATCCCCGCACCAAATCAGAAATATCACAAAGCTCCATACCAAAGCGCGTGTCCGGCTTGTCCGAGCCAAAGCGTTCCATAGCCTCGTGATATGTCATCCGCGGGAATTCCTTGGGGATTTCCACATTCAGCACGTCTTTGAAAACACGCGCCATCAATCCCTCGGCCATAGCCAGCACATCGTTTTCCTCAACGAAGGACATTTCTATGTCTATTTGCGTAAATTCCGGCTGACGGTCGGCGCGTAAGTCCTCATCGCGGAAGCATCTGGCAATCTGAAAATATTTATCAAAACCCGAAAACATTAAAACCTGCTTCATTTGCTGCGGCGACTGTGGCAAAGCGTAAAACTGCCCCGGGTGCATCCGCGACGGCACAAGATAATCCCTCGCGCCCTCCGGCGAGCTGTTGATTAACATAGGAGTCTCCAGCTCCAAAAAGCCCTCCTCCGACAAATACCGCCGCACAGACTGCGCCGTCTTATGCCGGACTTGGAAAATCTTTTGCATTTCTGGCCGTCTAAGGTCAATATAGCGATATTTCAGGCGCATATCCAAGGCCACGTCCTCTGACGCCACTTGAAACGGCGGAACCTCCGCCTCGGAAAGCACACGCAGCTCTTGAACTTCTATTTCAATGCCGCCGGTGGGCATATCCGGATTCACATTCTCCGGAGTCCGTGGGATTACGACCCCCGTGGCCGCAACCACGTACTCCCCGCGAATCGCCTTGGCCAGTGCGTAACGCTCCGCGTCCCTCTGCTCGTCCACAACCACCTGTACGATGCCCGTTCTGTCCCGCACCACTATAAAAAATAAATGACTCATATCACGCCGCTTATTTACCCAGCCCATTACCGTAACGGTTTGGCCGATGTCCGCCTCGCGGATATCCCCGCAATAATGCGTCCTCTTCATGCCCTTCAAACTTTCGCCCAAAATAAATACTCCCTTTTCCTAGAATTTGTCCGAGATTATACACCAGTGGCCAAAAAAAAGCGAGGATTATACCCCGCCCACTCCGCTTTCCGAGCGTATGGTTTCAACGATATTTTTGCCGCGAAGCCGAGCCGCAGAATAACGCATCGTGACCCATGTTAAAATAAAGACCGCAATTATGCATTGCACAACCGCAGCCACCGGAAACCGGAAGCTGAAATATACGGAGGCCAGCATGGCGTCATAGACTAACCAGGACGCAGCAATTCCAAGAGGCAGCCCAAATATAAGGGATTTGACTGAGCACAAAATGCTTTCAAGATTAAGCATACGGTTGAGGCCGCTGTGAGCCATACCCACACTTTGCAGCACAGCAAACTCGCGGGCGCGGGCGCGTACATTTGTAGAGATTGTACTGATTACATTTGTAAGTCCAATCAAGGTCAGCATACCCACAAAGCCGTATATAAACACCATTATAAGGCGAAGAATATTGAGCTCTGATTCCTGCTCTCTGGATAGGTTGCGCACATGCATGTTTACACGCATGTCTTCGTCGCGAGGGACAAGCTCGTCAAAGGCCTCGTGCATAAACGTCACAAATCCGTTTATGTCATCTGTTTCGGCAAACCAGCGATATGTTTTTGAGTCAAGCTCGGGCACAATGATAGTCAGTATCCCCCTGCTCGCATGTGTCACCTCGTTTGGCACTTGCTCGTACCTAAGCTCGCCGCGTAAAGGGATTTCCAAGATTTCATTTCCCATAGGAAGGGTCAGCATCTGATAATCAAACACAAAGGGCGTAAATTCCGTCCATCGGCCCTCTATTTGCCGCCTGAAATAATTTACCAAAATATTTGAGCCCAGCGGCACACCGGCAATACGGCATAATTCCGCGTATGCTTCCGCGTCAACCGTAATCAACGCGAAGTCCACACTAAATTCTTTGCGTTCATTTTCGGGGTCAAGGAAAACACGCATATTGTCCGTAAGCATATCCGACGGGACAGGTGTACTCATCATCCGCCAGCTGCTCAGATTGCTGCCCACGCCCATTACTGTGGTATCGGGGAATTCGCGGAGCCTTGCTGTAACAAGCTCGGCGGTTTCGTTGCTAATGGGCCAATATGTTAAAACTTGTTCATAATCCTCGGTATGATAAATTGTCATTGAGCTGTAATACGAGCCTATTACGTTGGAGTCCACCATGTGAAGCACTAAGTTGGCCATTCTGTTAAGATGCGCGCCAAAGCTGCTTGCGGCTATGAACATCACAATGCTAATGGTAAGGGACACAACTGTTGCGCGGAAATTGCGCTTGCTGCGCTTTAAGGATTTTGACGCAAGCGCGCCCTCAAACCCAAACAGCTTTGAAACAATCCAGCCTGAGCGGACTTGTTTGGCTTTGATTTTAACATCGCCAACCTTGCGTATAGCGTTGATTGCGGGGATTTTCGCGGCTTTCCGGGCGGGAAGCCACGCCGACAGCAGAACGGTAATCAAGCCTATCGCAACGGAAACAATAATTGCCTGCCACGCTATTACAAAGTCAAACATAAATCCCGACCGGTCTACCTGTGTTATATGTGATATAAAATGGTTGGCAATTTCCAAGCCGATAAACTGAACTAGCAAGCCGGTAATTATCCCCACGGGAATGCCGATTGCGGATAAAAACAGGCTTTCGTACATAATGGTTTCGGCAATTTGCCGTTTTGTCGCGCCGACGCTTTTTAATATACCGAATTGCGAAAGCCGTTCCCCCGCGCTTACACGGAATGAATTTGAAATAACAATTATAGACGACGCGACGATAATCGCGCTTAGTATAACGCCTATGCCCATTATCGTTATATTGTACACGTCGCGAAGCTCGCCGGCCAGGTCATACATTGCCGCCATCCCGCTTGCCGCAAATCCAAAAACGGCGGTTATCATCGCCGTGGAAAGCACTATGCCAAGCAATGTCCAGACGGCACGCTTCCGGTTGATTTTTAGCTGGCTGTACGCCAGCTTAGCCGTTAGCCGCATCAGCGCACCACCTCGTCCCTTAAAATGTATCCGTCGCTGATTGTAATAATCCGGTCGGCCTGCAACGCGATTTTTTCGTCGTGGGTGATAATGAGTAATGTCTGGTGATACCGCTTATTGGCCAGCTTCAAAAGGTCAATAATTTCATTGCTTGATTTGCTGTCAAGATTTCCCGTGGGTTCGTCGGCAAGAATCAGCGCGGGGTCGTTGATTAACGCCCTGCCGATGGACACGCGCTGCTGCTGGCCGCCGGAAAGCTCGCTTGGCAAATGCTTTGCCCGGTCGGTCAGCCCAATGGTTTCAAGAATAGTTTTTAACTTTTTGGCGTCCGGCTTGCGGTTGTCCAGCAGGCGCGGCAGCATAATATTTTCCTCTGCGGTAAGGGTCGGAATAAGATTGTAAAACTGATAAATAAGTCCGATGTTTCTGCGGCGGAAAATTGCCAGCTCGCTTTCGTTTGATTCATAGATAACCTTGCCGTCAACCGTAACGCTTCCCGATGTCGGGCGGTCAACGCCGCCGATTAAATGCATAAGGGTAGACTTGCCGGAACCGGACGCCCCGATAATGGCCACAAACTCCCCTTTATCCACACTGAAGCTAACCCCACCCAAAGCCGTGACGGTTGTATCTCTCTTCCCGTATGTTTTTTGCAAATTTTTGACTTGTAGAATTTCCACTCTTGTACCCTCCATCTACCCCGCCGCGACCGCCGGAATGAATCCGGCCTACGCTTCCTCGCTACGCTGCGGGGGCCGCCTTTTGCGGCTTCGGAAAGCATTCTATCAACCCAAAGTGAATTTTCGGTGACTGTTTGGCCGGTGAAAGTGACAATTTTGTCAGAAAGCGCGATTATTTATAAAATTTCAAAATGAATGTCGCACCGGAGTTATTGCCTGCACCGGAGGAGCCCCCTCCCCTTACTTCTATGTCGCCGTCCTGGCCCCGCATAATGGCGAGGGCAAGGGGTAAACCGATACCGTAACCCTTTTCGCTCCTCGAGCCCTCGAATCGTTTAAACAGGTCTGTGATTTTTGCGAAAGCTATGCCCGCTCCGCTGTCGGTGACGGAAATCCATCCGCAAATGGGGTTGGTGCCGGATTCTATGTGAATTTTCCCTCCGGCCGGTGAATATTCCGAAGCGTTTTTAATAATGTTCGTCAAAGCCTCGGCGGTCCATCTTTTGTCACAGGTTAGTTCTGTCTCACAGGAATGCTTTATATATTGATTTTTTATATCCAGCATTATTTTCAGGGGTTCCAGCGCGAGGTTTATCAACTCGCTTGCCTGAACGCGCTCCTTTGAAAAGTCTACCACACCAGCGTCAAGCCTTGCCATTTTAAGAAACGCGGAAACAAGCCATTCCATACGGATAAGGCCTATTTTTATATTGGAAAGAAACTCCGCTTGCTTATCCGGCGGCAACGGCGGAGCGTCCCCTGCGAGAATATCCGCCGCGAGAGCGTTTTCAAGCAAGTCGGCCATAATCATCATGGAGGTAATGGGCGTTTTAAGCTGGTGCGAAATATTCGTAAGAATATCGCGCATCAAGTCACGCTCATTTTGCAGCGCGTCTACCTGTTCATTTTTTTGGCTCGCAAGGGTGTGTATATCATTTTTTAATATACACCAAATACCCTCGCGGTTATCGCGCAGGTCAACGGCCTGTCCGTCTATAATTCTGCGGATATTAGCGGACAGCTCCTTTATTTCGCGCTTGCTAATCCACACGATAACCAAGCCCCCTCACGGTTTCAATATTTAAAGCGTCTCCAAGTTTTTCTCGCAGACGCTTGATATATGCGGTGAGTGTATTGTCCTCGACAAAATTGCCCGCAGAATCCCAAATACTTTCCAGGATTTGTGAACGTGAAAGCATTTGTCCCTTATTTTGTGCGAAGGTCAAAAGCAAGCGGTATTCGAGGGCGGTAAGGTCAAGTAATGCTTTGCCGGTATATGCTTTCCCCGCCGCTGTGTCGATTGTCACGTTTCCAATCATTAAAAGCGGGCGGCCCGCGCCGTTGCTTTTGTCTTTTTTGCCAAGGGTACGCTTAACTCTGGCAAGCAGCTCCCGCAGACGAAAGGGCTTTGTAATGTAATCATCCGCGCCTCCTTCAAAAGCACGGACGATATTACCCTCGTCGTCAACAACGGTTAAAAATATGACCGCGGTATCGGTTTTGATTTTTTCCCTTACATCAAAGCCCGTGCCGTCGGGCAGCTGCATATCAAGGAGCGCGAGGTCAAAAGCCCCGTTTGAAATTGTAATCGCGGCCTCACTGACATTTTTACTGTGAACAACATCATAACCCTCTTGCTCAAGGGCATAGACAAGCCCAGACGCGATAATCGTGTCATCCTCGACAATCAAAACACGCTTTAAGGTTTTCATAGTGGCACCTCGTCCGAATACTCAAAGGCATTAGCGAAATCTGTTAAAAAATGTATTGCCACCACAAATATGAGGATAATTGCTATGGGGTTCAATTGAAAAGCCAGGAGCGTAAATCCAATATCCGCAAACGTAATCTCTGTAAAAGCCACAACGAAAGGTGCAAGCGAAACTAATAAAATGGCGTGCAACATCTATTTTTCCCCCTCACAATGAATTTCTAATTTATCTATGCACTCTTGCGCCCATGTAGCCACGGTCTTAGCATAGGCAGTTCCAAAATCCGCTGCCATTTGCCAGTACCTACTATCTTTTTTTGCATCATGGCTTTCAGAAGTATAATTATCAATATCCGCTTGGTTGTTTGCAAACTGTCCTTCTAAACTTTCAAGGCACATATCCCTGCAGCTTTTTAACAACTCCAATGTAACTTCCGGCGCATTCGCTCCAAAAAACACTCGCATTAACAAAGGCTCATGCGGGTTTTCAAATAATGGCGCGCTCTCATGCAGCCATTCTACAAAAGCCCTGCGCCCAATTTCGGTTATGGAGTAAACACGCTTGTTCGGACGCTTATCCTGTATTACGCTTTGAGAAGTTACCCAACCTTTTTCCTCCGAAAAGCAGTATACAAAAACGGCAATCAAAGGACATAATAGCCGCTATGATTGCCGCTGTAAAAACTTTGGTTCACCTTAGGCAGATTCCTTTGTCTAGTGAATTAATTCGAATGGGGCCCGTGATAGTCGCTTGGGGGCGCGGTGTTTGTGCCCTCGGGCAGAATTATGGCGCAGGCGATGTATGCAATAATTCCGGGCATACCGCCGGTGAAAAGTGTTGCCAACACCCAAAGGATGCGGATAAGGCTTGGGTCTGCGTTGAAATATTCGCCTATACCGCCGCATACGCCGCTGATGGTTTTGTTGGTCTGGGATTTATAAAGCCTCTTAGTCATGGTAAATCCTCCTCTTTATTTGTCGTTTAGATATACGACATTGTTAATTGAGTGTCTGAATACATGTGGTCTTTTATACATATCCATTCACTAACTGCTTCCGGGCAGCAAAAGAATAGTATGTATCTCCGGCGACAATGATATGGTCAACAACCGTTAGATTTAAGAACTGTAGGCCGTCTACTACGCGGCGGGTGACTTCCAGGTCGCCCCGGGAGGGGCGCAGGGTTCCGCCGGGATGGTTGTGAGTAAGGATAATATAGGCGGCGTTATTTTGGATGGCCGCGCCCACGATTTCCCGGGGATATACGGCGGATTCGTCCACGGTGCCTTCGGAAATCATAACAGCGTTGATTATCCGGAATTTCTTGTCCAGACACAGCACATAGAACATCTCGACGGTGTGACCCACAAAAAGGTCGATAGTGTATTCCCCGGCGGTTTTTTCGTTGTCCAAAATTGCCCCCTCGCCCCATTTGTTGCGGAAATAACGGTTGGCTGCCTTTGGCAGCATGTTTAGAAAAACCGCGATATTTTCCGTGCAGTTTAGCTTTTTCATTATGGTGGCTACATCAGATTCCAATAAATTGTGCAGCGAGCCGAATTCCTTAATCATGCGGTGGGCGATTTCGTTGGTATCGCGGCGGGGATAGCAATAAAATAGTAGAAACTCCAGCACCTCGTGGTCGGCGAAGCTTTCGAAGCCTTGTTTTATATACCGTCGGCGCATTCGCTTGCGGTGATTCTCGTGGGGGTTCATCGCAGGGCGTCGTCCAAAGCGTCGGTTACGGTTTGAAGCACCTTGATTCGCGCGTACTTTTTACTGTTGGACTCCACTATTATCCATGGCGCGTGGGACGTGTGCGTACGCAAAAGCATTTCGTCCACGGCCTCCTCATATAAATCCCATTTTTCGCGGTTGCGCCAGTCCTCCTCGGTAAGCTTGTGCCGCTTTAGCGGGTCGCTCTGACGGCTTTCGAAGCGGCACATCTGCTCGTCCTTGTCGATATGCATCCAGAATTTTAGAATCACCGTGCCATGGCCCACAAGATGCTGCTCCATTTCGTTGATTTCGCGGTAGGCGCGCCGCCAAACAGGCTCGGGGGTAAGCTCGTCCACGCGCTCAATCAAAACACGGCCGTACCAAGAGCGGTCAAAAATAGTCAGATGGCCGTCCTTGGGCATTTTCACCATGAACCTCCACAGATAATGCCGCAAGATTTCCTGCGGGCGCGGCGCGGCTATGGGCACCACGGCATAGCATCGCGGGTCCAGCTCGGAGGTCAGACGCTTAATCGTGCCGCCCTTGCCCGCCGCGTCCCAGCCCTCGTAGACCACCACTGCCGAACGCCTCTTGGCAAACATTTTGTTGCCCAGCTTTTTCATGCGCTCTTGGTAGTATTCAAGGGCATCTTTGTACTCGGAATGGCTTATTTTCTCGTCCGGCGCGACGCTCCGCAAGAACCTTGGAATATTATCGGGGATGTCAGCTTTCAGCGGCTTCACCGGAGTTTTCAAACGGCTTTCGATGGCTTCTATTATTGTGCGCATTATTTTGCAGGTGGCAAAGCGTTTGTCGTTGGATTCTATTACATGCCAAGGATTGGCTTCTGTGCTGGTCATCCGCATCATCTTTTCGAATTGGCGCAGGTCTTGCTCATAATTTTCGTTTTGCTTCCAGTCGTGTTCTTGGATTCGCCATGCCGTCGTCGGGTCTTTTTCCAATGCCTTAAACCGCCGCCGTTGCTCTCCCTTGCTGATGTGTAAAAATAATTTGATTATAAGATATCCGTCGTCGGCCAGCTGACGCTCGAAAGCGTTTACGTCAAAGTAAAAGCCGTGAGCTTCCATGTTGCTCAAGCCCCAATCACCACGAACCGTAGGCAAAATCAGCCTATGCCATGATTTGTCCAATATTACTATCTGGCCTTTGGGCGGCAGGTACGTCCAATAGCTCCACAAAAACGGGCGCATCTGCTTTTCCTCGTTCATTTTACCCGTTGTGCGCACGTCAAAATGCCGCGGGTCAAGAGGATTCACCAGCCGCGATATATGGGTGCCTTTGCCCGACGCGCTCCAGCCTTCGAATACGATTACCACCGGCAATCCCGCCAGAATCACCTTTTGCTGCAAATCCGTCAGCTCATCCTCCAGCCGATAGAGCGTTTCTTTATATTCCTTGCCGTCCATTTCCTTGGTTGGGTTCACTTCAGATAACATTACATCACCGTCCGGTGGGCAGTATATCATATATGTACATGTTTATATAGATTAAAAATAAGCCACCCGCAAATCCTTGTCCTGCGGACATTTTTTGAATTTTCGCCAATATACTGTACTAATTTATAGTCAAGTATTGGTGGGAGGTAAATGGACAACCAAAACACTATTTCACGATTACTGGGAAATGCACCCATAAGACTTTACAACTAATTTGTTGCACTATATCACATGATGTCAGAGGAAGAAGAACCAGCGCGAATCAATTGCAAAGTTGCGAGCGGCAGCCCCAATAATGCCGCATTTCCGGGCATAAATTAAGTTTCCTTATCTCCTATCACCATATAATGCCTTGCTGGGCGACCGGAGAGGTGATGGGGCATGAAGGAGGATATGCTTCTTTCAGCCTGTAGGAAGATGAGCGCATTTGTTCAGTCTGAAATCTTAATTGCCTCCGATATAAGAAATTCAAATATAGCATGAAAGCCCCATTTTCACGGTCGATGTGTAGATGGGGCTTTTTTGCCAAAAATTTTCTTTAAAAAGCTCTTGACTGGAACGTAAACGTACTGGTCTATAATATCATTCAGGAGGTCGGGCAAATGGAAAAATACCGTGCAATACCAAAGGGGTACATGCGAATCGGTGAAATGGCCAAGAAAGCAGGCGTTACCGTCCGCACCCTGAAATATTACGACGAGGAAGGCTTACTGCTGCCTTCTGCCGAAAGCGACGGAGGGTTTAGGCTCTACAGCGACAAGGACATGGTTAGGCTAATACAAATCCTTATGATGAAGCAGTTGGGACTTCCTCTTAGTGAAATAAAAAAGCGGCTTACACAGCTTGACACGCCGGCGGATGTTAGGGGAATGATAACGGAGCAAGCCGCCCAAGTCCGCAAGAAAATTGATGCTTTAACGGAATCCCTTGACGCGATGGAAGCGTTGAGCGCGGAAATCGCCCAAATGGAAACGGTAAATTTTAAGAAATATGCGGATATTCTTTTAAATTTACAAGTGAAAAACGACAGATACAGGCTGATTAAACACTTTGACGATGAAACGATGGATATGTTTCGGGAGCGTATCGGCCGTGAAAAAACCGCTTTAATGGCAGCCACCTTAAACGATTTATATAAGGAGGCGTCCGGGCTTCTGGCGGAAGCCCCCGAAAGCGAAAGGGGGCAAGCTTTTGCCGGTAAATTGTGGCAAACAGTTGTAGAGCTCTCGGGCGGCGACCAAGAAATGATGCGTAAATTGAATGAACAAATGGATAAAGCAAGTAGCCTTGAAAAAGAAAACAATGAGGAGCGAGCTGCGGTATATAATTTTATGATGCGGGCATCGGAAGTTTATCTTAGCGGTCAAGACAGTAAAGGCAAACTCAGAGATTTATATGAGGAAGCGGTGGGGCTTTTGGCAGAGAGCCCCGGAAGCGAAAGGGGGCAAGCTTTTGCCGGTAAATTGTGGCAAGCCCTTGTAGAGCTCTCGGGCGGCGACCCGGAAAAGATGCGTAAAATGAACGAACAATCGGAAAAAGCAAGCGGTCTTAGGCAAGGAAGCAATGAGATACGGGCGGTACGCAATTTTATGGAGCGAGCACTGGAAATTTATCATACCAATCAGGGATTGAAAGGGGATATGTAATATGATTAGCGTAAGCATGACCAATGTAGAAAAATCCTTTGGGGAAAATAAGGTGCTCAAGGGTGTTACATTCGAGACTCAACAGGGCGAAATCTTTGGGATGCTGGGCCCGTCGGGCGCGGGTAAGACGACGATTATCAATATCCTGACAAAACAAATTGCCGCAGACAGCGGTGAATGCCATGTTGCCGTAAGCAGCAGCGAAATCGGCTTGATGTTAGAGCATGACGGGCTGTTCGTGCAGCTTTCGGTGATGGATAATCTCATTGTCTTTGAGGAAATCTACGGCATCCCCCGTTCTCACACGATGGATGTTCTGGAAAAGGTGGGGCTGACAGAAGCCGCTAAAACAAAAGTAACCGACCTGTCAAAAGGTATGCGTCAGCGGCTGGTGCTGGCCCGCGCACTTCTGCACAAGCCAAAAATACTGTTCCTTGACGAGCCCACCAGCGCGTTGGACCCTGTCACAGCACGAGGCATTTACCAGCTAATCCGCGACCTGCGGGAAGCCGGCAGCACCATTTTCCTCACCACACACAACATGGAAGAGGCAACAAATCTTTGCGACCGCGTGGTTATGTTATACAACGGGAAAATAATCGAAGAGGGCCCGCCTAAGGATATTTGCCAAAAGCATGACTCAATGAAAACGGTACAGGACCTTGAAGGCGTATTTGTAAAACTCACAGGGGGTGGATTAAAATGAAAGCAACCAAAGCTATTTTTAAAAAGCAATTAAAAGCTACGGGGGCAAACCCCGAGTCCCTCATACAATTTATTATCTTCCCGCTGCTGGCATGGGCGATGCTTGCAATGATGGGCCAGGACGACATGGTTTCGGATTTTGCTGCATTGCCATTGCCCCAATATCTATTGGACGAATTGGTGCGGGAAATGATAACCGCCATGCCAAATATGGTGACTATGCAGGCAACAATTTTCGCCGGAATGGGGCTGATTCCCATAGTAGCGGCCGTTATCGCCGATGACATCGAGCGCAAAAGCCTGCGTTTCCTGTCCATGGCTGGTGTGAAACCCAGCTCGTACCTTATTGGCGTGGGCGGCGTGGTATTTTTCCTAAGCTTCTTCTCGTCACTGGCCTTTACGCTGGTTGGGTCATTCTTTGGAATGGAAATGCTCATCTTCATGGGCGCGATGATGTCCGCAGTAGTAGGCTCAATTGTGCTGGGTGCGGCTGTGGGTATTCTGTGCGGCAATGTGCAATCCGCCGCCGGGCTGTCCATGCCTCTTGCATTGGTACTTGGCTTCGGCCCCATCTTCGCCCAAATGAATGATGGCGTTGCAAGATTCTACCATGTGTTCTACACACAGCATCTTAATTTAATAGCGGATTATCTCAATTTCGGTGTTACCGACACGCCTCTTTGGCAGTCCTTCGCTATAATATGGGCAAATATCGCGGTTATTAGCATTGTATTTGCCCTCGTATACAGAAAAAAAGGAATTGTAGGATAATATATAGCTATACCTGAAAATTATGTTGCAGACTGCATACCTCCGTTGATATGATATTTAAAAACTATCAACGGGGGTAATTTTATGCACACTATGTCTGACAAATGGAATCTTGACGATATTTATACGGGTTTTGACTCGCCGGAATTCCTTGCGGATTTCGAAGGCCTGAAAGACCGGATAGAAGAAATGAACGGCCTGTCGGCAAAACTTACGGACTTTGCCCAAGCGGTGGAATTGATTCTGATGTATGAGGATTATTGCATTACGGCTGACCGCCTGGGTTCCTACATTGGATATGTCGCAAGCACCAACACGGAGGATGAGGACGCATCCAAGTACGAATATTTGCTTGAAACCCGAACGGCGGAAGGACGCCCCACGGAAGTGCGACTGTCGGCGTTTTTGGCCAAACACGAGAAGGACATTGAAGAGCTTGCAAAAGCCCATGGGCTGGAAGATTACATCTTTAAAATGCGCGTCATGATAGAGGAACACGCTCATCTGATGTCTGAAGAAGAAGAGACTCTTGCGACGCAATTGGCTGCGACAGGCTCAAGCGCGTGGGCGTTACTGCACGAGGAACTGACCGCCAACCTGGTATGCAAGTACAAAGACCCAATTAAAGATAAAATTCGCAAAATCAATATCACCGACTGCCGCAACTTGGCCTACAACCCGAACGCAAAAGTACGCAAGGCCGCTTACAAGGCCGAGCTGTCCGCCTATCGAAAAATAGCGGAATCTTGCGCCGCCGCGTTAAACGGCATCAAGGGCGAGGTAAACCTAACCTGCCGCAAGCGTCACTTTGCCGGCCCGCTGGAGCAGACCCTTTTCGAAAGCGGCCTGACACAGAAAACTTTGGACGCCATGTTCGCGGCCATAGACGAAAATATCGAATACTTCCGGGATTACTTAAAAGCCAAGGCGAGATATCTCAACTCTGAATCGTTGAAGGGCCTACCTTTCTACGACCTCTACGCCCCCGTTGGCAATTCCGCAAAAAAAGACTTCACTTACGAAGATGCAAAGAAATTCGTATTGGAAAATTTCGCAAAATTCTCCCCCGCCATGGCACAAGTGGCCCAGCAGGCCTTTGACGAGCAATGGATAGATGTTTACCCCCGGGAGGGAAAAGTAGACGGCGCGTACTGCGGCAGAATTTATGCGGTCAATCAGTTCCGGATACTGCTAAACTTTGGCGGCAATTTGTCCGACGCCATAACACTGGCACACGAGCTGGGGCATGGTTATCACAATATGCAATTAATGAACGAAAGGTATCTGAATACGGATGAGCCCATGCCCTTGGCGGAAACGGCCTCCACTTTCTGCGAAATCGTAGTAACCAACGCCGCGCTGGAAACACTTGAAGGTCAAGAGAAGCTGCAACTTCTGGAAAACAGCCTGCAAGAAGCCACCGGCACAATCATAGACATCTATTCCCGCTTCCTGTTTGAAAAGGAAGTTTTCGACACCCGGCTAGACCATCCCCTTACCGTCAAAGAGTTAAAAAAGCTAATGAAAAAATCCCAGCGTGCAACCTATGGCGACGGCCTTCACCCAGACTACCTTCATCCCTATATGTGGCTGATAAAGCCCCATTACTACGACGCGGACGAAAGCTATTACAATTTCCCCTATGCTTTCGGGCTTCTGCTGGCCAATGGGCTGTATAAAATTTACACCGACGACCCCGGCTCCTTTGAAGCCAAGTACAATAATTTCCTGCGCGCCACCGGCAAAATGTATGTAAAAGACTGCTGCGCTTTGCTGGGAATCGACGTGGAAGACATCAGCTTCTGGCGAGCCGCCCTTGATGTAATTAAAAAGAATATTGAGGAATTCAAACAGGCCGTACCGGCGGCACTATAGACGTTTTAGCTGAAAATGCTATATGTCAAACCGTATAGCCCACCCCAAATTAGACTCACGTGAGTGACCTAAAATTTGCCCTTGACTTTTACACGGTTTGCTGGCATAGTGGCGGTTAAAATATAAATCGCAGGGAGGGCTTGGCATGATGAAAGGTTTTACCTTGTTTGTCGGCTGTGTGTTGTTGGTGATATTGCTTGCACCTGTTACGGCGTGGGCATCGCAAACCAGCCGGACTTTGCAGCCGGGACGCACTTATGAATTTGTCAGCGTTGAACCTTGGGTTATCTCTCATGTGAGAACTGCGGATGGAGCGCGTTATGAGTTTGTTGAGATTAACAGCGAAAACGAGATAACGAATTTTGGTTTTGCCCGCTGGTGGGTTTCCGTGGCCGGGCGCACGGCCATTACGCCCTTGGCCCCTATGTCCGTTACCTTTGACACGGCGCGGCTAAGGCTTTATGAGTCGGAAGGCTCCGTGCTTAGGCAAATTGATTTGTCTGCGGGGCAAACCGCCACTTTGGACAGTACATGGGCATCTGCTTTAAATATCAGGACAAATCAGGATTCCTATTTCGATTTATTAATCACAGACCCCTTTGGCGCAGTACATAGCATCAATCAAGATTCGCGCCTTGCCCGCCTAAGCATTGTCGGAGGCGGCACTGTTTTTGTTACTCCTGACGGGGATTTGACCCTGTATTTTCCCGCTGCGTGGTACTCCACCCGGTTGCGCTCTGGATTTGTGGAGCACCCGGCTTTGTTAATCCATCCCTTGGAGGCGGGGGCCGTGTACTTTTTTGCCAATCTTGGCCGCGACCCTCTTCCTTTGATTGTCGAGCCGTATTATAGCGGCTTGGTTTTCCGGTATGATTTTGTTACCCGGGGCAGGGACGGGCATGTGGCCGGTTACGGCACCGTTTCCGGCAATGAAATTCTTCTGCGGCCCAATCATGATATTACTATTACGCCTCTGGCGAACGCGAAATTAATTTTTCCTTATACATGGCTGAATTATCTGGATATTGATTTGGGCGTGAGTATACCGTTGTACTATGCCCTTGCGCCGGGATATTCCTTGCGGATTAAAAACTACGAAACCACCCGGGCCCACGCGATTTATATTCGGGGCCTTTCGGCGGAAGAGGGCGAATTCTACGCCGAGTTTGAATATGACATGGTTTTGCGGCACAACGGCGAAGTGACCTTTATCCGCGAGGGCAGTGCCGGACGCATTAGCATCCCCGCCGGGGCCGAGCTTACGCTTACGGCCGGGGTCGGTTATGGTTTGGCCGTAAACTTCCCGGAAAACCCTGTTATTTCGGTGGAGCCAGGTTATCCCGCGCTGTTCCGGTATTATCTTGCGCCGGGTGCGTCGGCGGTAATTGAGGGTGTGGACGACGTTTATAAACGGGCCGTTTCGGAAGACGATATTTATTTGGATTTTGTGCTGTGGCATGACGGGGGACTGGTCGATTTCGGCCGCAGGGACTTTGGCCGCTTATTGCTTGGATACGGCGAAAAGCTGCGTGTTACAAACCCCGGTGATGAGCCGGTGGTGTTTTACGCACCCATGATATGGCGCGAAACCGGCCTGATTATGACAGCGTCGGAAACCCCTGCCCTTTTCAGATATATCCTCGAAGAGGGATATGCCCTTCAAATTGATAATATCGACCGCCGTTTTCATCATGAGTTTGCGGTGGAGCATGAAAGCGGACGTTTTGCCGGAAGCCTTTTTGAATATCTTCATACCAATCAGCGGCAAAGCAGACACAGACTATTTGAATTATACGGCTACGGCGAGAGTAGCACACGTTTGAACAGCCTGCCCCTCGAGGAGCGTTTAGTGATATCACCCGCCCGGGGGCAGGTTATATCCTTTGTGATTCCGTATGAATGGTACGGGTTGTATTTTGACATAACCCCAGCAGAATTGCCCTTGCATCGTTTTACCCTCAGCCCCGGCGAGAGGCTCAGGATTACCAATAGGACAAATGAAAACTTCTATCTGTCCAACAACAGCGCGGTTGGCGGGGCAAGATATACTCTGCGCTTTGCGTGGGGGGCTCCAAGAGCCGATGAGGCACTTGAAGCGGCTATCCGCGAGGAAACACGTCTGAATAACCGCATCAGCCAGGTTAATCGGCAGCACCACCAGCTCTTATCTCTTGTGGCGGCCCTGGAGGAGCCTATACATGTGGATGATTCGTTTTATATTGCTCTTCAACAGGAGTTATCCGCAGAGCTTGTGCGTGTCCGGACAGAGATTAACCAGCTAAGGAATAACGAAGCCCCTGCCGCCAACGCACCAATGTTTGGCCCCATTAGCCTGACAACCAATTCCGAAATTATCATTACCGCAGGCACAGGGGCGGATTTGGAAATTTGGATGCCCAGAATATGGGCCGAACGATTGGGCCTTGTATAAAGGAGCGGTCTTTGTGAATAAAAAATTTCTTGCTCTGATATGCTTTTTGATTTTGCTTACCGGGTGTGCAATGCTTCCCGTGGAAGAAGCATTGCCACCGCCGGTCTTTTATATTGAAGTGTTGGAATTTTCGCCTTGGTCAACAGCCCCCGCAGGCCGTGGGGATGTTGAGCTTACGGCCGGGTTTTCTATGCAGAATTTGCTGCTTGCTTATGAGTCGGTTTTCTTTTCTGTTGCCGGTTTGCCTGTGGCTAATATTTTTGTATCCGTGGGGGACGAGGTTCGCCCGGGGGATATAATTGCCAGATTATATCAGGAAGGGCTGGACGAGCAGCTTGAAGAAATGAACCGGGAGGCCGCAGTGCTTAACCTCGCTCTGTCCCAAAACGCAGCTTTGCGGGAAAACAGCCGCAGAATGGCGGAGGCAACGGGGATTCCCATGGATGATTCCCGCTACGGGGCCCAGCGCGAGGAATTGCAAGGGCAGCTGGGTGTTGTTCAGGCTGTGCTGGCCTATCTTAACCGTCAGGACGAAACTCTTAACGCCCGGGCGGAAACAGCGGGCACGGTAAGGCAGGTCATGGAATTAACCGAGGATTTGACATCAACTTTATCAGGTAGGGTGGCTACGATTTCCAGCCAGGAAGAATATATTTTCAGGGCGAATCACATAGCCGCTGCGGCTATGTTACCCGGCGACCGGCTGGAAATGATGGTTCTGCAAGGCGACGGGCGTCATACCGTGATTTTGGAAAAGCTTGACCCCGACGCCACTGATTTCGAATTGCCTGTTTTAGGCCCTACACAGGCTTTATTTGTTGTTGTCGGCGGCGACCCGGTTGTGTTTTTGCCCAATACCACCGGTGCTGTTACGAATATTTACGCCGAAGCCAGAGATGTAATAAAAATCCCCCGCAGAGCAGTAAACACCGTAGGGGAACGAACCTTTGTATATGTATTAGAAAATGACATGCGCAGACTTAGATGGGTTGAGACGGGGGTTGCAGACCATAATTATATCGAGATTGTCAGCGGACTTGAGGAAGGGGAGCTGATTGTCCTATGAGAAAAATTTTTTTAATTTTTTTGATTATTTTGTGCGGGGCTGTTTTGTCCGCATGCGCATCCCATGCCGCCGCCGTGGGGCATATGGCCGGTCCGCAGATTCTGGAGCCTATTGGTTTTGTTGACCCTCACGCGGATATAAGTACATGCTTTGTTACCCGTGGCCCGATGGAGCAAATTTCTATGAGAAGCGGGGCTGTGCGGGTGGCATGGGAGCCTTTGTTCTTTGAAACCCACGGGTGGGTATACGAGGTGTATGCTATGCCCGGGGCAAGCGTTGTGGCGGGGCAGTTGCTTGCACGGCTTGATTCGGATGCTATCGCGGAGCGAATCGAAAATCAGGAGGAGTTCATTGCAAACCGGACGCGCTTTCGTCAGCTGGAAACGGAGCGGTTTATGATTTCCATGACTATGATGCAGCTGGACGGGGCCGACGATGCGCAAATGGATAGGGCAGAGATTTTGCATAATCACGAAATGGACATACTCAACAGAGATATTAACAATGCCCGGCGTTATTTACAGGAGCTTCGCCGCGATATGGCACAAACAGAGCTGCGGGCCCCGGCTGCGGGTATTATTACCCATGACACTTGGTATGGAAGGTTCTTGAATACCGAAATCTCCGCGATGTATTTATCCCCCAGTCAGGATATTTTTGTGGAATACTTGGGTGTTAATTTGTTCATACTGCCCAGGGCCCCCCGAATCGAGGCCCATATTGAGGGGCGAGTACATGAATTGATTTATACTCCCATGGCCACAGAGTTTGAAATAGCCTTTCGTATTCACGAGGGGCAACCGGTGGACTGGCGTTTTGAAATTTTGCCCGCTGACGGACATATGCCGGGCCTTGGGGCTTATGCCTCAATTTTGTTCTATACGGTTGATATCCCCGATGCCCTGCGGGCCCCCGTTAATGCATTAACGGTGCTTCCCGAGGGTTCCTTTATATATCGTATGGAAAACGGCGAACCTGTAAGGACCCTTGTGCAGGTGGGCGACAGAACCGACACCTTTGTCCAGATTTTGGACGGCTTGGAGGAAGGGGATGAAATCGTTGTACGCTAAAAAAATTTTTTTGCTGAAAATACTCATTGCCGTCCTTTTGTTTTTTGCCGCCTGCGGGGATGACTATGATGAATACGATGAATATCCGGAACCGCCTGTGCAAAGGGCAAATTACGCCATTGACTCCTATGAGGCACTGGCCTTGGCGATTTATGACGGCATGATTATTGAGCTTGCCGAAGCGGTGACACTTTTTGTGGAGCAGGAAATGGAAACCGTTCAAGCGGTTGACATAATAAGAACATACAACTTGTCGGCCTTTGTGGGGTTCAGTCATAGGGGTTTGTTCTTTGAATACGTGGAAAGAAGTTTTTTTAGCGAGCTGTATGTGGAGATTGGGCAATTGGTAAGTGCCGGGGAGGTGCTTGCGTCGGCATGGTATGAGCCGACGGAAATATTTCTCGCCCAGCACCGCCAAGCCCGTAATGATTTAAACAGGTTTGAGCAAAATGACATCCCCGCCGAGCGCGCCCGTCGCCAAGGCGAAATAGAGCGTACACGGCAAGCTATGTTTGAGGCCCCCGCTGGTGAACGTGAGCGTTATGCCCTTATGATTCTTATGCAGGAGCAGTCTTATGAAAGTTTTGTTTTTGAAAGCCGTCAGCGGTTGCAAAACATGAGGGAAGATGTTCTTGAAATGGAAAGCCGCCTTGCCGGGGAGCGACTGATTGCCCCCTTTGACGGCCTTGTAACCGCCCGAATGCCTGTCTCACATGGGGACCCTATCCGGGAGAGTCATGTAATTGTTGTGGTTCAGGATTTATCTGACATGATGATGGGTATTTCCGTCGGATTGGGGGTAGGACGAACCGCCCTTGCCGAGCATGAGCAAGGGCATGTTCTGCGTTACGGCGATGTATTTCCCATGGCGGTGGTAAGCCCCGCTTTTGAGTTTTATGTGCGTGTCGCAAGCGACCCCTTTGCGGGAGGGCGGCCCCGGGAATTATGGTATATGCTTGAACCGGTAGACCCATCTGATATAGAGCGTCTTTTGTACGCTGTAGACAATGATTGGCTGCGCTTTACACGGCTTAATTTTCACATTCATCCTACATGGCATATGTTCAGCAACGCAATGGTTTTGCCCCAAAGGGCCGTGCGCTTTGACGGATTAGCACCCCTTAGGCCCTATGTGCTTTTATATGACAATGGGGTAAGCACCAGACGCTTTATTACCCTTGGCCATCATGAGTTTACCGGGCCGGAAATGGGCCTCGAACGGTCGGGGCGGTATTTTCACATACTCTCCGGCTTGGAAGTTGGACAGAAGGTGATTCTGCAATGATTGGTTTCTTATTAAAAAAAATGCTGAAAAACAAATGGCTGATGTTATGCCTTATAACGGGCAATATTCTGTTGATTGGGATTGCTGCTGCCGCCCCGATGTACTCCATGGCCACAATGACCCGGATGCTTCATCAGGAAATGCGCTTGGTCCAAATTAACGAACTCCGCTTCCCGGCGGTAAGCCGCTTGAGTTATTCCATGAGTGTGGTGGTTGAAAGCTATAATATTTATTTGATGACCCGTGGTGCCGCATTGCCCCGGGCAATGGACGCGCTGGCTGTTCCCGTGGCGGAAACCATACAGACCTATCGCATGGGGGCATGGCGTTTGTTCCCTGCCGAGCCAAGGTCAAACCATGTTCCGGCGCGTATTACAAACCTGTGGGGCATCGGGGGCGCGTTTGAAAATATTGAAATTGTGTACGGGCGGATGCCCTCGGAGGAAATGGTGGAAGGCAATGTAATAGAAGCCCTTGCCTTGGAAATGACATTGTTTAACCAAGACATACTTTATTACGAGCTGCTGTCCGCACCCCAGGTCTATGACGACGATTTGAACCTGTATGTGCGTGTGGTGGGGATTTTCAGGATTCCGGCAGAAGCTACCCCCTTCTGGTCGGAAGTGGGTTTTGGCACAAACAATGACCTGCTTATTTCCCACAATCTTATACGTGAAAGATTTTTGCCCAATTATCATAATGGGTACAATATGGTGGTTACTTGGATTAATATTCATGATTTTGAGGCCATGTCCGCCGCCCGGTCAGACCTTTACATGAACGGGATTACAAGCCAGCGGGAATTTTTTGACGAACATATATGGTGGGATTTTGACGAGAATTTCTACGGCGCGATTTATGCCCACGCCGCCCGGGTTGACGGGTTTAATATTACATTGTTGATTTTGCAGATACCTCTTTACTTGTTGCTGGCCTTTTATATCTATGTTGTAAGCCGCAAAATTTTACAGCTGGAGCAAAACGATATATCCGTGCTTAAAAGCCGTGGAGTCAGCCGCAAGCAAATTTTCATGTTATATATCATGCAGAGCCTTTTTGTGGGAATAATCGCGTTCCCCACCGGGATTGTTTTTGGTAGGTTTGTGTGTCAGATGCTTGGGGCCTCAAGCGGCTTTTTGGAGCTGGTGCAGCGCGCCCCTCTGATGGTAGAGCTTTCGTCTCAGGCAATTTTATTCGGGGGGCTGGCGTTTGCCTTTTCCTTCCTTGTTATGTTTTTGCCCGTAATCGGCTTCTCCCGCATTGATATAACAGACCATAAGCGCGGAAAAGCACAAGCCCTTCAAAAGCCCCTGTGGCAAAGATTTTTTTTGGATGTTATTTGCCTTGGGGCGGCCATTTATGGGGTTTACAATTTTAATATCCAGCAAGAACTTATTGAAGAGACAACGGTGGTCATAGACTGGATTGACCCTATGTTATTTCTGCTCTCGTCCTTGTTTATGATTGGGCTGGGTTTGTTCTGTCTACGAATTTTTCCCTATTTTGTCAAGCTTATTTTTATTCTGGGCAAGCGTTGGTGGCCGCCGTTTATTTATGCGTCCCTTTTGCGCGTAACGCGCTCGGCAAGGGAAGAACAATTTATCATGGTGTTTTTGGTATTCACCCTTGCAATCGGTGTATATTCTGCTCAAACCGCCCGCACAATTAACCTTAACGCAGAGCATGAAGTCCGCTTCATTGGCGGCGCGGATTTGGTGTTCCGCGAGCATTGGCGCAACAATGCCTTTTCTGTTGTAATGGGTCACGCAGAACAGATGCGCTTTGACGAGCCCGACTTTAGGCGTTTTACCGGCTTTGAGGAAGTAGAGGCCATAACTCGGGTATTGCGGACACCGGTAAACCTTACTCCTATTCGGGCAGGGCAGGGCCAGCCCCGCGAGCGTGTAACCATGATGGCCATAGAGCCCCAAACCTTTGCCGACACAATCTGGTTCAGGGACGACCTTTTGCCGATTCATATTAACCGATACCTGAATGTACTGTCCCAAACGCCCAACGGTGCGATTCTTTCCGCCAATTTTAGGGATTTAGGGTACAGAGTGGGGCAGACGGTTGATATTTCACATGCACGGAATGTTACTTATACTCTTTATGGCCAACAACAAGGCGCGATAATCCTTAGTGAAACAAGCGTTGTAGTTGTCGGTTTTGCGGACGTCTGGCCCACCTTTGTGCCGCAGATAAGGCAAGAACTGCCGGACGGCCGTGTTATCTACAGGGACGAATATTTGATTGTCACCAACCGTGGCTATATCTCTCAAGAGTGGGGCGTGTGGCCCTACCATGTTTGGATGCGCACCAATACGGACACAAACCGATTCTTCTATGATTTCCGAGCAGAAAACGATTTGCGGATTAACTATTTTAACGACACTTGGGCCAATATTGTTGACATGCGCCAAGACCCGCTGCTGCAAGGCACAAACGGGGCCCTTACGATGAATTTTATCGCGGCATTGCTGATTTGTTTTACCGGGTTTTTGATTTACTGGATTTTATCCGTCAAGGAGAGAATGCTGCAATTTGGTATTTTCCGCGCCATGGGCATGGGCACAAGGGGAATCGTGGGGATACTAATTAACGAGCAGTTTTTTATCACCCTAACGGCCTTGCTGATTGGGGCCGTAGTGGGCGAGGTGAGTGCGCGGCTGTTTGTGCCGCTGATTAAGCTGGCTTATTCCGACCAGCTCATCCCCTTGATGGTTGTAATGGAGCCTGGCGATTATGCCAATATGTACATGGTGCTGGGGATAATGATTGTCCTGTGCGTGGCGTTGCTGATTGCGTTTATTTCCCGCATCCGCATCGACCAAGCGTTGAAGCTGGGAGAAGACTAAGCATGAGCAATATTATAATGCAAGCAAAGGACGTAAAGAGGGCTTACAATGTAGGCGAAGGTAAGTTTTGGGCATTAAAGGGCCTTAATTTAACCGTGGCGGAGAACCGGCTTACTATTCTAAAAGGCCGTTCCGGCAGCGGAAAGACCACTATGATGAATATTATGGGGGCATTGGACTATCCCACCAGCGGTGATGTGCTGTTTGGCGGGGCCCCGATTAACAAAATGTCCGAGCAGAAGCGTGACCGCCTGCGCCGCCGGGAGATTGGTTTTGTATTTCAGTCCGTTGCCCTGGTGGGGATGATGTCTGCCTATGAAAACGTGGAGTTTATTCTGCGGATGAGCGGGTATTCCCCAAAGGAGCGCAAGGAACGAGTTGAATCTTGCTTAGACCGCGTGGGCCTTTCCGCCAGAATGTACCACATGCCGGCGGAGCTTTCCGGTGGGGAGCAGCAGCGCGTGGCAATAGCGCGGGCCATTGCCCACCGGCCCAAAATCATTTTTGCCGACGAGCCCACGGCGGAGCTGGACACCGCCACCGGCCTTAAAGTCGTAAAAATTTTCAAGGATTTAATAGAGCTTGAAGGGGCGACCATAGTCATGACCACTCATGACCCCGGCCTAATGGACGTGGCCGACAAGGTTTATGAGCTTGCGGACGGAGAGATTTATAATGAATCCTGACACAAACCCCGATTTTGACAAATATGTCATAGTTGCGGAAAACCTGGTGAAAATCTATAAGACCAAGGACATAGAAGTCCTGGCGTTGCAGGGGCTGGACTTGGCCATAGAGCGCGGCGAGATTATGGCCATCGTGGGCAATAGCGGAAGCGGCAAGTCAACTTTGCTGAATATGATAGGCGGCCTTGACAAGCCCTCCGCCGGCAAGCTTTTTGTAGATGGCAAGGATTTATTTAAGCTTGAGGATTTGGTGGAATATAAAACCGTCACTGTGGGTTTTGTATGGCAGAATAATGCCAGAAATCTTATTCCCTATCTTTCGGCCTTGGAAAATGTAATGATGCCCATGCAGTTTAATACCGTCAGTCCCATAAAAAACAAAAAAGCCCGGGCCCTTGATTTGCTTGAGCTTACGGGCATGGGCAAAAGGGCAAAGCATCGCCTTAGCCAGCTTTCCGGCGGCGAACAGCAGCGGGCGGCCCTTGCCGTGGCTTTGGCCAATCATCCCACAGTGCTGCTGGCGGACGAACCCACCGGCAGTGTGGACACCCGCACCACGGAAGTGGTAATGGACATGTTCCGCGCCGTCAACAAGGAGCTTGGCACAACCGTGGTAATAGTCACCCATGACCCGGAGGTTTCCAAAAAGGTGGAGCGGGTGGTGGCCATTCGCGACGGCAAAACCTCCAGCGAGCTAATCATGAGTTATGCCGACAAGCTGGACGGCTTGGAAAGCTTTGGTTCCGGTTCCCAAGCCGGCGTGCAGGTGGAGCTTGCCGTGCTTGACCGCGCCGGCCGTTTGCAAATCCCCAAAGCCATGCTTGACAAGATGAATCTGGACAATAACCGGCTGCATGTCCAAATGGACGAAGACGGCCGCATAATACTTACCGCCCCAAAACTATAGCAATTTCAATCGAGAACGGTGAAGTCGAGCGCAAGCCGCGACTGCGTCGGCGGCGTTTTTGCGCGATGACTGAACCCATTCTCGATGGAATTGTCTATATAAGGAGACAATCATGGAAAAAATAAATCATATAGGCGTAATAATGGACGGCAACCGCCGCTGGGCAAAGGCCCACGCATTGGAGCTGTACATGGGGCATAACAAGGGCTCTGAAATCTTTGGACATTTATGCGACTGGTGTTTACAGGAAAACATCCCATATGTAACGGTTTACGCCTTTTCCACAGAGAACTGGAAGCGCACAGACAAAGAAATCCATCACCTATTCGGCCTGATGGAAAAATATTTCCTGGAGGAAAAGACCCGTTGCGTGGAAAAGGGCGTAAGAATCCGCATCATAGGCGAGCGGGACCGGTTCAGCAGCCGCGTAATGTCGATTATCAATGATATCGAGAATACCACCCGCGATTGCAAGCAGCTTAATGTGCAAATTGCCCTAAGCTACGGCGGCCGCGACGAAATCACCCGCGCCGCAAAAAAAATAGCCGCCGATGTAGCCACCGGCAGCCTAAAAACCGAATCCATAACAGAAGAAGCTTTTGAAAAATATCTCGACACGGCGGGCATCCCCGATGTGGACTTGGTCATTCGCACCGGCGGCGCGGAAAACCGCCGCCTAAGCAATTTCCTACCGTGGCAAACCGTTTACGCCGAGCTGTTTTTCTCCGACCTGCTGTGGCCGGATTTCTCAAAAGAGGAATTCGCCCGCGCACTGGAATACTACTACAGCGTTAAACGCAAGTTGGGGAAATAGCTGGTGCTTTTTTTGTGGGGTATGTTATTATTTGCGTGAAGAAAATCCACAAACTACAGGAGGTTTTAACGATGAAAACTTATCCAGCCGAACCGTTTCGTATTAAAATGGTGGAAATGCCAAACATACTGACCAAAGAGGAGCGTGTGGAGGCGATTAAGGCCGCAGGATATAATACTTTTCAGCTGAAAAGCGAGGACTGCTATATCGACCTTTTGACCGACAGCGGCACCAACGCCATGAGCGACCGCCAATGGGCGGGGCTGATGCTGGGCGACGAGGCCTATGCGGGTTCGCGCAACTGGGCGCATCTTGAGGCCACGGTCAAGGAATACTACGGCTATAAATACGTTGTGCCCACCCATCAGGGGCGCGGTGCGGAGAATATTCTTTCCCAAATCATGTGCAAACCGGGCTCATATGTGCCGGGAAATATGTATTTCACAACCACGCGCTTCCATCAGGAGAACAACGGCGCGACCTTCCGGGATGTAATCATCGACGAGGCCCACGACCCGGAAATTGACCTGCCCTTCAAAGGAAATATTGACCTTAAAAAGCTGCAAGCCCTTATCGACGAAGTGGGCGCGGAGAATATTCCATATGTATGCTTGGCTATTACCGTAAACCTAGCGGGGGGCCAGCCGGTGTCCATGGCCAACATGCGCTCCACCTACGCGCTGTGTCAAAAGCACGGCATCAAGGTATTCTACGATTGCACCCGCTGCGTGGAAAACGCCTATTTCATAAAAATTCGCGAGGAAGGTTATGCCAACAAGACCATTAAGGAAATCGTACTGGAGTCCTTCAGCTATTCCGACGGGGCCACAATGAGCGGTAAAAAAGACGGCCTTGTGAATATAGGCGGCTTCCTTGCCATGAACGATGAGGGTATGTATATCCGCGCTCGGGAGTTGGTAGTTGTATATGAAGGAATGCCCTCCTACGGCGGAATGACCGGCCGCGATATGGAGGCCTTTGCCATCGGCATACAGGAAAGCGTTCGATTCGAGTATATCCAGCATCGCGTAGAGCAATGCGCCTATTTGGGGGACAAGCTGATTGCCGCCGGAGTTCCCGTGGTACGTCCCATTGGCGGTCACGGCGTTTTCCTTGACGCCCGCAAATTTCTGCCCCATATCCCCCAAGAGAAATTCCCGGCGCAAACCCTGGCCGCACATCTGTATATCGAAAGCGGCGTGCGCTCAATGGAGCGCGGAATCGTCTCCGGAGGCCGCTGCAAAATCACCGGCAAAAACCACGCACCCAAGCTGGAAACCGTTCGACTGACGATTCCAAGGCGCGTTTACACCTACGCCCATATGGACATCGCCGCAGAGGCCATTATCGACCTCTACAAAAACCGTGATAAAATCCGCGGCCTGAAATTCGTTTACGAGCCGCCCATGCTGCGGTTCTTTAACGCCCGGTTTGATTATTGCGATTAACTATGGAGCTGTGGTTTTTGTATGCCGTAGGTGCGGCGGTATTTGCGGCGTTGACAACCATTCTGGCAAAAATCGGCATAAAAAACGTGGACTCCCATTTGGCCACGGCCATACGCACGGTAGTTGTGCTTGTGTTTGCGTGGCTGATGGTTTTTGTAGTGGGGTCGCAGGGCGATATTTTTTATATACAGGGCAGAACGTGGGTATTTCTTATCCTGTCGGGGCTGGCGACGGGCGGCTCGTGGCTGTGTTTTTTTCGCGCACTACAGCTTGGAAATGTAAACAAAGTCGTGCCCATTGATAAAAGCAGCACCATTTTAACCATGATTCTGGCCTTTATTTTTTTAAGCGAACCGCTGGGCTGGATTACCGCAGCGGGAATGCTTCTCATGGGCGCGGGTACATGGATGATGCTGGAACTGAAAAAAGACAATAATAACGCCGCCGGCAAAGGATGGCTGCTCTTCGCTTTGCTGGCGGCTGTTTTTGCGAGTCTTGTTGCTGTTTTCGGCAGAGTCGGCGTGGCCGGCATGGACGCCAATTTATGGACGGCAATCAGAACGATGGTGGTTGTGCCGCTTAGTTGGCTGATGGTTTTTATAACGGGCCGGCAAAACAAGGAGGCCCAAAAAACCATAGACCGCAAAAGCTGGGTGTTTCTCATATTGTCGGGCGTGGCCACAGGAGCGAGCTGGTTATTTTTCTACCATGCACTACAGCTTGGCAACGCCAGCCACGTTGTACCCATTGATAAGCTCAGCATCGTGCTTACGATGGGTTTTGCGCGGCTGTTTTTGGGCGAACGGTTTACCAAACGCAGCATTGCCGGGCTTGGGCTTTTGACTATCGGTACGCTGGTGCCTATTTTTATATAGCAAGCGACTTTGCTACAGCCCCAATGGCGTCAATCTCTACAATCGCGCCCTTGGGCAGCGCGGACACCTGATAGCAAATCCGTGCCGGGGGCTCGCCGGTGAAGAAGCTGCCGTAGACCTCGTTCATTTTTGCGAAATGGGCAATGTCGGTAAGCAGAATTGTGCATTTTAGCAGCTTGTCCAGCCCGCTTCCGGCCGCTTCGAGAATAGCTTGCAAATTTTTCATTACCTGTGTGGTTTGCTCCTCAACGCCACCGGGGCAAAATTCGCCGGTGGCCGGGTCTATGGGCAGCTGTCCGGATACGTATATCGTTTCGTTGTGTACTGTGGCCTGCACGTACGGGCCGATAGCGGCTGGGGCTTTCTCTGTGTTTACGGATTTTTTCATGAAAATTACCTCCTGAGTTTTTACATACTATATCACCGTTTCTCATTGAATCCACTATAATAACGTAAAAAATTTTAGATTTTGTCAGACTCTTTTTTTGTTGCGCGGAAACTGTTATTATTCCAATATCTTGTATGGACGATTCCGTTGAAAATGAGGTTCAGTCAATTTTACCTTTTTCAACTGAAATCGCTGTAAACAAAAGGGGCCTATATGAAGATATTACTGTTCGACGGCTTTAGCATCTTAAACCGCGCGTATTACGCTTTGCCGCTTCTGACGACCTCGGAGGGGGAGTACACCAACGCGGTTTACGGATTTATGAGCATATTTTTCCGCTTCTGCGACGAGGAGAATCCTGATTACATTACCGTGGCCTTTGACCTGCCGCAGCCGACGTTTCGGCACGAGCGATACGGGGCGTATAAGGGTACGCGCCGCTCTATGCCCGACGAGCTGCGCGCTCAGGTGCCCACGCTGAAAACCCTGCTGGGCAAAATGGGGATTCATATTGCGTCCGTGCCGGGATATGAGGCGGACGACGTGCTGGGAACGCTTGCGCAACAAGCTGTTTCGCGGGGAATCAAGCCGGTAATCGTTTCCGGCGACCGGGATTTGCTGCAGCTTGCCACGGATGAAGTAAAAATCCGTTTGCCCAAAACAAAAGCGGGCAAAACTGAAGTTGAGGATTACCACGCCGCCGATGTTTTGGAGAAATACGGCGTAACCCCCACGGCCTACATCGACGTTAAGGCATTGATGGGGGACTCTTCGGACAATATCCCGGGGGTGCCGGGAATAGGCGAGGTCACTGCCACTAAGATAATCGCGGCGTATGGCTCGCTGGAGAACGCGCTGGCGCACGCAGAGGAAATCAAGCCTAAAAAAGCCGCCCAAAACCTGTCAGAGTATCGCGACCAAGCGATTTTAAGTCGCGAGCTGGCCGCAATCGTAACAAATGCGCCTGTGGAACTGGAGCTTTCAGGTTTGGAGCAAATGCGCAATGAGGCCGCTTTTGCCGAAATAAAACGGCTGGAGTTAAAGACCCTCTACAAACGCTTTCTGCCGGCAGACGAAGCTTCGGCATCCTCCTCAAAGCCGGAAACGGAATACGAAATCATCAAGAACGCCGCAAAAGTTGCTGAATTTTTTGCGGATTTGAACGCATGTGAAAAAGGCATGGCATTTTGCCCGCTTTGGGAGGCTGCCGATAACAACGCACAATATTTAATAGGAATTGCAATTTCCCGGCCTGATTCTCCGGCCGTATATATTCCGGCATACAGCGAAATCGGCAAAGGAGATGGGCTTACCGAAGCTGAGCTTCTAAAGGCGGCCGCACCATGGCTGGAATCCGGCGCGCCTAAATATGTATACGACGTAAAAAGCGAAATCGGGCGGCTGCGCTCCTTTGGAATACAATTAAACGGTGTGGATTTTGACGCGATGCTGGCGGCATATGTACTGGACGCGCTGCAATCCAATAGCCATCCGGCGGACATTGCCTCTGCCTATTTGCAAGAGACAATTCCCACATTGGAAGAAATTTTGGACAATAAAGGCAAGCGTGGCAAAGACCGTCGAACCGTGGCCGACCTTCCCATAGAAACCGCCGCAGGCTACGCCGTTCGTGTGGCGGACTGCATCTTACGTGCCCGCCCGATATTGGAGGAGCGTCTTGCCGCAACAGGCCAAACCGGCCTTTTCCGCAACATGGAGCTTCCGTTGGCTTTTGTGTTGGCGGAGATGGAGGGGCTGGGTATCAAGGTAAACAAATCCATGCTAATCGCCTTTGACAAAATCATGAACGAACGGCTTGCGGGGCTGACCGCCGCCATTTATGAGCTGGCCGGGGAGGAATTTAATATAAATTCCCCCGCGCAGCTGGGCATGATTTTATTTGAGAAGCTTGGCCTGCGGGGCGGCAAAAAGACCACAAAGGGTTATTCCACCGCCGCCGATGTGCTGGAAAAATTGGCCAACAAACATCCCCTCGTGCCCCTTGTGCTGGAATACCGCACCCACGCCAAGCTGAAATCCACATATGTAGATGGCCTGATGCCCTTAATAAAGGAAAATTCCCGCGTATATTCCACATTTCATCAAGCCCTGACCGCCACCGGGCGGCTTTCCAGTGCCGAGCCGAATCTACAAAATATTCCCGTGCGGACATCTTTGGGGCGTGAGCTGCGCAAAGCCTTTGTACCGGGGGAGGGGAGGGTTTTTGTGGACGCGGACTACAGTCAAATCGAGCTGCGGCTGCTGGCACATATGTCCGGCGACGAGATTCTTATAAAAGCTTTTAACGAAAACCAAGATATTCACAGACTGACCGCTTCTCAGGTGCTGGGAATCGCCCCCGAGGATGTCACACCGGAACAGCGCGGCAACGCCAAGGCCGTGAATTTCGGGATAATCTACGGCATATCGGCTTTTGGGCTAAGCGATGACTTGGGCATTCCCGTAAAAGAGGCCGAGCGTTACATTCGAGGCTATTTTGAAAAATATCCCGGAATTAAAGCCTATTTGGACGAGACTATTTCCCGCGCCAAAAAAGACGGCTTCGTAGCGACTTTATTTAACCGCCGCCGAGCTTTGCCCGAGCTGAAATCCTCCAATTTTAACCAACGCTCCTTCGGTGAGCGCGTAGCCATGAACATGCCCATCCAAGGTAGCGCGGCAGATATTATTAAAATCGCCATGCTCAACGTAACTGCCCGCCTAAAGCGCGAAAATCTCGCAACACGAATCATCTTGCAGGTTCATGACGAGCTTCTTCTCGAAGCCCCTGTGGAAGAAGCCGAGCTGGTGCAGCATATACTAAAGGAAGAGATGGAAAATGCCGCCGAGCTGGCCGTGGAGCTGGCAGCCGACGTAAATGTGGGAGACAGCTGGTATGACACGAAGTAGCCGCCGGGGCGGGCGGGGGGCGTTGTTAAGGCTCGCTATTATAGGCGTGACGGGAATCTCCGGCAGCGGAACCAGCACCGTGGCGCAAATTCTGGCGGAGCAGGGCGGCTTTGTTATTCACGCAGACAAGCTCGCCCATGAAATCATGTGCGAGAGCGGGCCCGCTTTTAATGAAATTGTAAGAGCATTTGGTGCGGAAGTTCTTAACACGGACGGAAAAATAGACCGTCAAGCTTTGGGCGCGATGGTATTCGGCACGGAAAATAAGGAAAAGCTTTCGATACTGGAGAAAATCCTTCACCCCCGTGTTGAATCGGAAATTATCGCGCTAATCGAAGAATCCGCCGCAACCGGCGAATACTCCTTCGCGGTAATAGACGCGCCACTGTTAATCGAATCCGGCCTGAATAACCTATGCGATGCTTGCTGGCTGGTAACGGCACCGGAGAATACGCGCCTGGCCCGCATCATGGCCCGTGATAGTATATCCCGCGAGGCCGCCTTGCGCAGGCTACAAAGCCGCCCCGGCGACGAGACTCTGCGGCCTTACGCGGACGCAATCATCGAAAATGACGATGACCTGAAAGCCCTGTGTGATAAAGTGTTTGCGGAGGTAAACAATGTTGCTTAATATTTTTATGATATTATTAGTCATATGCGCGGGTCTTTCCTTTATTAATGCCATATTCGCCTGTATGGGCAAGGATTCGGGTGTTTATTTAAGCAAAAAGGCGCGGGAGAGGCATAGGGAACAGTACAAAGAAGATGAAGTTTTGCGGTTTTACTCATGGTTTGGCTTTGTGGAATTTGTTGCTTTTACATTTGTCTTTGTGGGGCTGCTCTTTGGACTCAACCCCATTTGGGGGCCTTTGGCATTGCTGATTCCGGCGGGCGGGCAAAGATACTCCCGAAGCAGCCGTTTTCGTATATTGTGAGGATAAGTATGGGCAAAAATAAAAAATGGATTCTTCTCGCGATAGCGGTGCTTTCTGTGATTGCTTTCGTTATGGCGGTGAATATACGTTTCCCCGTGCGGCATTTGGACATTATCCGTGCCCACGCAGGGGAGCTGGACCCCGCGCTGATTCTGGCGGTAATCATGGCAGAAAGCAGTTTCCGGCAAAATGCGGAATCCCCCGCAGGGGCTCAGGGGCTGATGCAGTTGATGCCCGCGACGGCGGAGGAAATCGCCCAGCATATGGGCTTGGAGGATTTTCAGCCGGAAGATGTGTGGTTGCCCGAAATCAACATCGCCATGGGTAGTTTTTATCTAAACCGGCTCAAAAATATTTTTGGCGGAAATCTGGACCTCGCGCTGGCGGCGTACAACGCTGGGCAGGGAAATGTAAATAGCTGGCTGGCAAACCCTGAGTTTTCCGGCGACGGGAAAACCTTGGATACCATCCCCTTTATGGAAACCCACAATTATTTGCGCCGCGTGCGGTTTAACCGGCGTGTATACGAGATACTTCTTAGATTCCATCCATCACGCAGAGCCTGATGCCCTCAGCGCAGAAACCTCTATTTAACCAGAAGGAACAGATAATGAAGCGAATATTTTTTTCTTTTTTTACTGTGTTGTTGGTGCTCGCGCTGGCATTTGCGGCCACGGCCTGCGGCGAAAACAGCCTGCGAATAGACCCGGCCGGAATGCTTATCATGCCGGAGGAGCCCGAGTCGCCTGCGTATGAATACGAGGACGACTTGGATGCCGAGGCCGGGCCGATTCATGTGCCTGCGGCTGCTCCGGCTGCTGACGACGGTATTTTGCGGCTTCATATGCGGCCGCCGATGACACTGAATCCATTATTAAACGAGGACGTAACCGTAGCGCGGATTTTACGTCTTATTTTCGAGCCTCTGGCCGTATTGGACGACGAGTTGCGTACTACCGGTCATCTGGCGGAGCTGGACTTCGCGTCGGATTTTTCCGGCGTAACGGTAAGAATTCGTGACGACGCCATCTGGAGCGACGGAAAGCCCGTAACCGCCGACGATTTGGTTTTCAGCGTGGAGACTTTGCGCAACGCCCCGGCACGGGCGATTTACCGTGGCAATGTGCAAAATATCGAAAGCATTCGCGTGGTGGACGCAAAAACCGCACAGATTACCTTCGCCCAAGCCTCCGTAACCGCCGGATACGCCCTTAATTTCCCCATCATCCCTGAGCACCTGTATCGCGGCGAAACCAACCCGGGGAGCCCGCGCAATATGAGCCCCGTAGGCAACGGGCCATTTGTGTTTTACGAGCTTGTACCCATCCGGAATATCACTTTGCGCAGAAGCCCTCACAGCTTCCAAGGCCGGGCTCAAATCGAGGAAATTGAAGTAATCTTTTTACCCGACGCAGAGACCGATTTGTACGCCTTTGACCGGGGCCGCATTGATGCGATTCGCCTGCCCCTTACGGAGTGGGCACGCTTTCACAGCCCGCGCACGCCGCGATATGAAATTTTTCCCGCTATGTACTTCGAATTTATAGGCTTCAATTTTCGCCGGCCGATTTTCCGCGACATTCATGTCCGCCAAGGCATCGCCCACGCTTTTAACATTAAAGAGGCCGTAACAGCCGTATATATGGCCCACGCGGTAACTTCTGTCACGCCCATTCACCCCTACAGCTGGGCGGCGGACAATATCGCCCCGCCAACCTTCGACCCGGCCCGCGCCTCCGCTTTGCTGGGAACAATCCGGCTGGATGAGCCTCTGATAATTTTGGCAAATGCCGAAAATCCCCAGCGTGTCAGCATTGCCCAACGCCTTGCCAATGCCCTAGACGCCGCCGGCCTGCCCTCCCGCGCTGAAATTCTGCCCGACCACGAATACTTCTGGCGGCTGGACAGTCACGATTTCGACTTATTCATCGGCGGGGTGAATCTGCCCTTCGCGCCGGATATGCAATTTCTTTTCCAAAGCGGCGGTCTTTTTCAGTATGACAACCTGCTGGACGGATTTTTCTCCGCCATGATGATTGCCTCCACAGAGGGTGCGTATCTACAGGCCGTGTCACAATTTCAGCACGCTTTCGCCGAGCGTCTGCCCGTTATCGGGCTGGCATTCAGGCATTCCGCGGTGCTTACGAATTCCCGCATCGCCCGCGGTACCAACCCCGCCCCGGATAATATTTTCGCAAGGATTAGCGAGTGGGTAATTGAATAGACCTGTCCCGCGTACATATTTTTCCAACAAATGGAATATTCTCCTTTGATTTGGACTATATTTATTAATAGGACAAATTGCAAAGGAGAGCTTTTTATGACGAACCTAACACAATCAGTAGCATACGCACCTGAGGCCACCGTATGGGAGGGACTGACAGTGCTGCCGGAAATAAAAAAAGCAACCGGGGGAGGACGGAAGGTGGCAAGGCCATCGAAATCAAAGCGGCTGACCCGCGAGGACATGGAAATCGTGGCGGCTCTGGAGGCGGTTAGGAGCGATATGGAGTTTCTACATAATTGCTTCGACCACACCACCGACGCAATTTTAATAGACAGCCTGATTTACGAATTAAAAGCCGCAAACCTGAAGTACAAATACTATTTGAGCCTGTGCAAGGAAAAAGGAATCGTAGGCGGGATGTTATCATGAGCGCGATAATGTGGTTGGTGGCGGCATTGGGGTTTGGATTTTTTGCGTACTTATTGTACACACGGCAATTCAAATGGCTGCTGGGGGTTGTGCGCAATGTGGCCCTAGGCATTGTCGGAATTTTGCTGTTCAACTTTCTTTTCTCGGGAATGGAGCTGGCCGTAGGCATTAACGCGATAACGGCCATGGTTGTAGGCTTACTAGGCGCACCGGGCTTTTTACTGCTCTACGCCGCACAGATGTTGCTCTAAAGCCGTTGAACAATGCATATCGACACCCTGCTTCCGAAGTTCATTCACTATGCATGTCACAAAGTCGGAGACCTGGTTTAATTTTTTTGTATTATCTTGACAGTGATGTAATACGACCCTATAATAAACTTTGCGGGGCACCCCCCTGTCCCGCTTAGGAGCATAGTTCAGTTGGTAGAACGTCGGTCTCCAAAACCGGATGTCAGGGGTTCAAGTCCTCTTGCTCCTGTAAGTCATTTGAAAAACAAACTCTACCTCTCTTGGTGGAGTAGTCTGCAAAATAACCATCTTGCGTAATATACAAGATGGTTATTTTGTCGTTGTAGATAGCTCAAATTTATCAAAGGGGATTGGTCAAGTGGCATGACAGTGGTCTCCAAAACCATTGGTGGGAGTTCGATTCTCTCACCCCCTTGCATAAAATGGCCTCCCGATTTATAATAAATTATCGGAAGGACTTTATCACTGTAGCGTTTTCAACGGAAACGTCTATACATCAAGTTTACTGCAAAAAAGGCGGCCTTGGGGGAAAAAGCAAGGCCGCTTTTTGCAAGGAGACGCAAATGCAAATTTTACTGACCATCGCCTACGACGGGACAAATTACGCCGGCTGGCAGCGGCAGAAAAACGCCATGGCCGTGCAGGAAAAAATAGAAGAATCCCTGTCGAATCTGCTGGGCCGTCCCGCAATTTTAACAGCTGCCAGCCGCACGGACGCTGGAGTTCACGCATTGGGACAGCGCGCCTCGTTTTTTGCGGAGGACTTGCGCGTGCCTTTGGGCAAACTGCCAGTAGTTCTTAACGGCCTCCTTCCGTCGGATATTTCCATACAAGCGGCGGAGGCCGTCCCCGATGGCTTTAATCCCCGCTTCGACGCGAAATATAAAACCTATTCCTATAATATATATAATGCCCCTTGCCCCAACCCGCTTTTGGGCCAGCGCAGCGCGTTCGTGCCTCAAAGCCTGAACCTCGCGGATATGCAAAAAACCGCCCGGACATTCGTCGGGCGGCATGATTTTGCGGCGTTTTGCGCCACGGGCTCAAGCGCGAAAACCACCGTCCGGGAGGTTTTCGCCTGCGATGTGGAAAAGCAGCCGGGTGGAATGGGCAACTCCGGTGGTCTTATCACTCTGACCATAACCGGCAACGGCTTTTTGTATAATATGGTTCGAATTATCGCCGGCACGGTAATTTACGCGGGTATGGGGAAAATCCCGCCGGAATCCTTGTACCAAATCATCAACTCCGCGGACAGAACCCGCGCAGGAAAAACCATGCCGCCCCAAGGGCTTGTGCTTGTGGAAGTCGGATATATAGGTTACAATTCCCACATGACTGTATAGACGTTTCCGTTGAATATGGGCTCAGTCGTGAAAGGAGACTAAGTTATGGCATTATACGATGCATGGAAGCGCGTGGCATTTGACCCGCAGAATCAGCCGGTGAAGCATATCTGGGACGAGTATCTATCCAAGGAAAAGGCTGTATATGAGAATATTTTACGGGAAAAAATCACCCGTATCGAAGGCACGGTTTCCGAGCTGGCAGAGAAGTTTCGTTTCACAAACATACAAATGTGTGCCTTTGTGGACGGAATACACGAATGCGTGGACGGCCTGCCGGAAATCAAAGAAATCGAGGAAGACACAGCTTTGGGCTTCAATATCGAATTCGAACGCCTGTACAAGCAAATGGTAGAGTACAAGGCCGAAAATTTATACACTTTGCCCGAATGGAGCAATATTTTCACCCCCGAGGAGCAAAAAACCCTCTACACCGAGCAAAAACGCTCACACACAATTGTGCGTAACGAGGATAAAATCGGCCGCAACGACCCCTGCACCTGCGGGAGCGGCAGAAAATATAAAAAGTGCTGCGGAGCGGCTTAATGCCTGAGTTTGTTCCTGAAATACTTGGCAAAGCGGGAGATATTGAGCGCGCCGCTGAATTCATCCGTGAGGGGGGGCTTGTGGCTTTTCCCACGGAAACGGTTTACGGTCTTGGAGGGGATGCCTTAAACCGGAAAGCCGTGGCGAAAATTTACACCACGAAAGGCCGCCCGGGGGACAACCCTCTGATTTTGCATGTCGCAAACCCGGATGGCTTTTCAGAGCTTGCCCACGACCCGCCGGAATATGCTTTCGCACTCATAAAGGCTTTTTGGCCGGGGCCGCTTACGCTGGTTGCGCAAAAGAAGCCGCATTTGCCCCGCTGGCTGGGCGGCCATCCCGACCTCGAAACCGAAACCATCGGCATCCGGATGCCGGAGCATCCCGTGGCGCGGGCATTAATTAAAGCGGCCGGCCGCCCTATCGCCGCCCCCAGCGCGAACAAGGCGGGCAAACCTAGCCCCACAACGGCAGCCCATGTTCTCGAGGATTTCCCAAACCCGGAAGCCGAGGGAATTATGGTTCTTGATGGCGGAAGCGTATCCGTGGGTCTGGAATCCACCGTGGTTGACATCACCGGAGACGCGCCACGAATTTTGCGCCCGGGAGCGGTCACACCGCAAATGATTCACGACACAACAGGGCTGGAGGCTCTAAGCCCTGACTCATCCAATCCGGCTTCGAGTCGTACCGAAAGCCAGCTTTCGCATGTCCACGGTTCTAAAACCGCTTTGCGGTCCCCGGGGATGAAATATCGGCACTACGCGCCCCGCGCGCCTATGACGATTCTCTCCGGCGAGGCGGAAAACGTCGCCGCATATATAATGAAGGAACACCAACGCGCCGCGCCGCTGGGGCAAATCGTAGGCGCGTTAATTCCTATGGAAACATATACCTTTTTTTCAAAAATTCCCACGCCGCCTAGTCTCAAAGCCATTACCATATGCGAAAAGTTGTCTGATTCAGAAGAAATTGCAAGAAATTTGTTTTCATCTTTGCGCCGGTTTGATAAACTTGGCACGGACATAATTTACGCCCAAGCGGTTCCGGCCTCCGGTCTCGGTGCGGCGATTATGGACAGGCTGCAAAAGGCGTCGGAAGGGCGTGTTGTGTTTGTCTGAGAAGCATAAAATTCTTTTTGTATGTACGGGAAATACCTGCCGCTCGCCTATGGCGGAGGCTTTGGCAAAAAGAATTTTCGCCGAGGCGGGCATTAAAGCGGAGGTGGCCTCTGCCGGGGTGAGTGTGTGGGGAGAGCAATCCGCCAGCAAAAACTCCATTTTGGTCATGTCCGACGAAGGGCTTTGTCTCAGGACGCATCGCGCGCAGCCCGCCACGAGGGAATTGCTGCAAAGCGCGACGCTGGTTCTCACGATGACGAGAGGGCATCTGACGCAGGTATCGGCAATGTGCCAGGCAGCGAATGCTTTCACTTTGGGGGACTATGCCGGCGGCGGCTGTGATGTTACCGACCCCTTTGGCGGAAGCGAGGCGGCATATCGCGCATGTGCGGCACAAGTCAAGACACTTTTGCAAAGCTGTATTTCAAAATTGAGGGAGGATTTAATGGAAAACATTGACGATGTTATCAAGCAGAGATTACACATCAACGACCATCCGCTGGTGCAACACAAAATGACCATGCTTCGTGACATTACAACGGGGCCTAAGCAGTTTCGCGAATTGGTGGGGGAAATCGCGGCATTCATTTCCTACGAGGCCACGCAGAACACCCCGGTAATAGAAAAAGTAGTAGAAACCCCGCTTGGTGCGACCAAGGGCCTGCACTGCGAGCAAAAATTTGGCCTCGTACCCATTCTGCGGGCGGGGCTAGGTATGGTGGATGGCATCTCCAATTTGCTTCCCACGGCTAAAATCGGGCATATCGGCCTCTATCGCAATCCCGAAACCCTTCATCCTGTAGAATACTATTGCAAGCTACCCTCCGAAATTGAAGAACGCGACATCCTTCTGCTTGACCCAATGCTCGCCACAGGCCGCACTGCGGAATACAGCATCAGGTATTTAAAAAAAGCCGGAGCTAAAAATATTAAAGTCCTCTGCCTGGTTGCAGTCCGCGAGGGCGTAGAGGAAGTCCTTAAAAATCACCCCGACGTTGACATCTACACCGCCGCCTACGACAAAGAGCTAAACGACCACGGATATATTGTTCCCGGCCTCGGTGATGCCGGAGACAGGCTGTTTGGAACGAGGTAGTTTCACCTAAAAAGACGTCTGCGGCTGGTTATAGCGTTTTCAATTGAAGCTGACCGCAGGCGTTTTTCTTTTATAGGCAAAAAAATAACGAGCGGCGGCTCGTGCTGAGTGAAACCATTATGGTTTCGCTTTTTTTCTTCTGGCCAAAATTCCGCCGATGCGGCCGCTTTCCTTTGCCGTAAGACTCTTCCATCCGGTGGCTGTCACCTTATCCAAAAGGCCAAGCTCTTCCGCTATTTCCAGTTTCATTATATCATGAGGTGTAGTTTTATCCATGCTGCTCCTCCTTTTTCCATAGTATGGCAAAGGTGGGCAAATTTTATACAAAATATCCTCCGGTCATTGTGTATTTGTCGTAAATATTGTAAGATGATGATATGATTTATAAAGGGGGCTGGCGAAGTGCAAAATCAAAATCATTCCAGAATACGCTTAGCCACTTCGGACCCCAAGCTTAAGGATAAAATTAAAATAGACATCATAGGGTCGATAGACACGGTTTATTGGTATATTCGCTTTAATATCCCGCTGGACGAGGATTCCGTAAACGAGAATTCCATGGAAGTAACCGACACCGAAGGTTATATTATGCGCACGGATATCTCCTACCGGTCCGTTGACAACAGAATTGTTATTTCACCGCTGGACAGTTACGAGGATCAGCGTTATTATTTGCTTAAGGTTTCAAAAAAGGTGCGTTCGGCCAAAGGGCAGAACCTTAAAACGGTAATCAGCATATTATTCAAACTGTATCAGGGCGAAATTTCCGAATATAAAATCTTGCGCAAGGATATGCCGGTGCCGCCGTCGAGGCCACGTCCGTCCAACTATGAAGCCATGCAGAAAGGGCGCGTTCCCAACTACCTTGACAACTATGTGGAGAACGCCCCCAAACATTCGAAAATGCGTACGGATTCCATCGGAATGAACATATGGATAGGCCTGGTGGGGCTGGCTTTTGCGGCCTTGGGTGTGGGAATGTCAAATATAATTATCATAGGCATCGCGGCACTGGTGTGCGTTGCCGGCGTTGCTCACATCGCCATGCAATGGGGCAACAAGGAATACAGGTCAAAAATTCACTATAACAAAGGCGTTCGTTTTTTTAACAAAATGCAGTACTCAGCGGCTAAGGTGTCCTTTGAGCGGGCATTGGAGTTTAATCCGGAAAACCAACTGGCCAAATATGGCCTAGTGCGAATTGGAATTTACAAATAAACCCGCAGCGTAGCATGGATTCATTCCATGCGGAGCGGCGGGGGTTTGGGGGCAGGGCCCACATTTAAAAGGAGGAACAGGAATGGACTTACTTACAAGGTCTGACTTTGATGGTTTGGCATGTGCCATACTTCTTCGGGAAATCGGCTTAATAGGCAAGTGGCGGTTTGTGCATCCGAAGGACCTGCAGGACGGAAACGTGCGGGTAACAGCCAATGATATACTGGCCAATGTCCCGTATGTGGCGGGTTGCGGCATGTGGTTTGACCACCACACCAGCGAATGGGAAAGAATCGGAAAGCCGGAAGGTTTTGTGGGCTCCCTCCGGAAGCTGGACAGCGCGGCCAGAGTTATTTACGAATACTTTAAGGACCGCTACGACCTTGCGCGCTTCGAGCCCATGTTGGAGGAAGTGGATAAAGTGGACTCCGGGCGGCTGACGGCTGATGATGTGTTAAATCCAAGGGGCTGGGTGCTGCTGGGCTTTTTAAGCGACCCGCGCACGGGGCTCGGGCGTTTCCGCGATTTCCGAATAAGCAACTACAGCCTGATGGAAGAGCTTATAGACTACTGCCGCACCAAAACGATAGAGGAAGTCCTCAATTTGCCCGACGTAAAAGAAAGGGTAGACCTGTACCACGAGCAAGCCGAACTGTTTAAAGACATGCTGAAAAAGAATACAGTTGTCAGTGACAACATAATCGTCACGGATTTGCGCGACATCGAAACAATCAACGCGGGAAATCGTTTTCTTATATACAGCCTTTTCCCCAAACAAAACATTTCCATCTGGGTTGTGGACGGCAAAAATAAAGACAATGTTGCCATCGCTTGCGGATACAGCATCTTAAACCGCACAGCCACCGTGGATGTAGGCTCGGTGCTATTGCGTTACGGCGGCGGCGGCCATAAGCAAGTCGGCACATGCCAAGTGCCCTATGACGATGCCGACAGGGTAATCGAAGAATTGGTTGAAAAATTACAATAAAGGATTGATTTTATGCATATTAAAACAATTTTCCCGGGAAATGCAGCTGAAAAGACAGAGCAAAGCACAGCCTGCGGCGAATGCCAGACCTCCTGTCAGTCCGCCTGCAAGACCTCCTGTACCGTAGCAAACCAAAACTGCGAAAAGAACGTGTGATTTAAGTGATTCATTGCTTTAAAATCAAAACACGCAATTTGGTGCTGGATGTGGAAAGCGGTGCGTTGCATCAAGTAGATGATGCGGCTATGGAAATTCTTTTGCAAATGCAAAACGCTTGCGGGGATTCTTCGCAAGCGTTGTTGCGTGAGCTGCAAGAAACATCTCCAAGGCTTTATAGTGAAATACGCGCCCTTATGGAGGCCGGGCAGTTATTCTCCCGGCCATTGACCTCCGACGTACATCAGCACATGGAAAATCGCAAGCCCGTTGTAAAAGCACTCTGCCTGCACATGGCCCATGAGTGTAATTTGCGTTGTGCCTACTGCTTCGCGGGGGAAGGGAATTATTCCCTGACGGACAGGGGGCTGATGCCTCTTGAGGTAGGCAAAAGGGCTTTGGATTTTCTTGTGAAGGAGTCCGGGGCGCGGCGCAACTTGGAAGTGGATTTCTTTGGCGGCGAACCGATGCTTAACTTTGATGTGGTGAAGGAATTGGTAGCATATGGCCGCTCCATTGAAGGGCCGGCCGGGAAAAAATTCCGCTTTACCCTCACAACCAATGGCGCGCTTCTTACGGAGGACGCCGTAGCATACATAAATCAAAATATGGATAATGTCGTCCTAAGCCTGGATGGGCGGCCGAGTGTTAATGACCGTATGCGGAAAAACCAAAACGGTAGTGGCAGCTACGCGAAAATTTTCCCCAAAATAAAGGGCTTGGCCGACGCGCGCGAGCAAAAGAATTACTATGTGCGAGGCACGTTTACCCGGTATAATTTGGACTTCGCCGAGGATGTGCTGCATCTTGCCGACGCCGGGTTTAAGAATATCTCCGTAGAGCCGGTGGTTGCTCCAGCCGACGCGGACTACGCCTTGCGCGAGGAGGATTTGCCCGTTTTGTTTGACGAATACGAAAAACTCGCGGAGGCCTTGTTGGAGCGAGAAAGGGCCGGCAAGGGTTTTTTATTTTTTCACTTTGAGATGAATCTTGACGGAGGCCCCTGTATCGCCAAGCGTGTGACGGGTTGCGGCGCGGGCTCGGAATACTTGGCGGTTACGCCATCGGGCAAGCTGTATCCCTGCCATCAATTTGTTGGCGACGAGCGTTTTCAAGCAGATGATTTGGGGAAAGGTTTTTCAAGTAATGATATAGTGCGGGAATTCGAGCATTGCCACGTTTTCGCCAAGCCAGAATGCGCCGCTTGCTGGGCGCGGTATTATTGCAGCGGCGGGTGCATGGCAACGGCTTTCTATGCCAATGATAGTATTCTAAAGCCCGATAAAATCAGCTGTGAGCTTATGCGCAAGCGAATCGAATGCGCATTGTACATTTTCGCGGAGCGAAGTGAAAGGAATTAGAGATTATGGCCGGTCATTCTAAATTTGCGAATATCAAACACAGAAAAGGAAAAAACGATGCCGCGAAGGGACGTGTTTTCACACGTCTGGGGCGTGAGTTGGCTATGGCGGTAAAGCATGGCGGGGGGGGTGACCCCGTTTCGAATATAAAATTGCGGGATGCCATTGCCAAGGCCAAGTCCGAAAACATGCCAAATGACAGCATCGAGCGCAGCATAAAAAGAGCCGCCGGCGATGTTGACCAAGTCAATTTCGAGGCGGTGACATATGAGGGTTATGGCCCGGCGGGCGTGGCCATTATCGTAAAGGTATTGACCGACAACCGCAACCGCGCCGCCGCCAATGTGCGCCACGCCTTTACAAAGGGCAACGGCAACTTGGGTACGCCGGGCTGTGTGTCCTTTATGTTTGACGAGGTGGGACACATCATGGTGGAAACGGACTGCGGCTTGGACGAGGAAAACCTGATGCTTCTGACCGCCGACGCAGGCGCGGATGATTTTATCACCCAAGACGAGGGGTATGAAATCATCACTTCTGTTGCCGGGTTTTCGGCGGTGCGGGAGGTAATCGAAGCCGCCGGGGTGCCCATGATTTCCGCAGAAATTACCATGCTTCCCCAGACTTACTCTGCCCTCACCACCCCTGAGGACATCAAAAGCATGAACAAGCTTTTGGACTTATTGGACGACGAGGACGATGTGCAAAACGTATACCATAATTGGGACGCATCATAAGAAGTGGGCAACCGGGAATGGCCCAAGCGAGTTGGTAAGGGGCGGCGGCGCGGGGAGTGAGTCGTGCGACTAGCGTAGTCGTGCGATTAGTGAGACGAGCGAGGGATAGTGCCATCGCTGGGCTTGCTGCAAAGCAAGACCTGCACAGGCACTTCCCAAGCTGGCTCAATCATCGCATGACAAGCGTTAGCACGTCCACTCCCCG